>ERZ809296.120-NODE-120-length-137793-cov-79.902249_pt1 | contig 137793 bp, 134 predicted proteins | sample MGYA00520511_ERZ809296 | MGnify/ENA primary metagenome ERZ809296 (study PRJEB31576, sample SAMEA3212662) | Homo sapiens | biome: human-gut; feature: human gut; material: fecal | place: Sweden | collected 2012 ... | reverse complement strand
CCAGCCACAACGGAACGTAATGGGGGCAGCTCGGAGAGATCCTCGGAGGGGTGCAAGACCCGTGAGCGGTGCCAGCCGCCGTTCAGCCGCTGCCTTGGCTCCGGGAAGAAGCGTCGAACAGGAGCGAGTATCAAAATTTCAAAAGCAGGGGCGGCTCTGCGTTTTACAGAGCCGCCCCGTGGCTAAAGGAGAATCATATGAATCCAAACATTGATTTTTTAGGCATCTGCCAGCTACTGAAAGCACTCCGAACGGTCGGTTTTTCTGAGAATGAAATCAAAAAGATCGCACGGCGGATCGCTGTCGAGCTTGGTGCAAATTTCACACTTTATGCTTGATTTTTCTCCGTTTTGGTCATAGCTATTGCGCCACCGGTGTGATAGTGTGTGTTGCTACAGAGGGGGGTGAGAATATGGCAAAGAAGCAAACCAACGGAAACCTTGCGCTGGAACAGCAGCGCGTCATTGTAATCCCGGCGCACGATGAGATCATAGCGCGAAAGCTGCGTGTCGCAGCATATGCCCGCGTCAGCTCCTCCAGCGAGGATCAACTCAATTCCTATCGTGTTCAAAACCAATATTATTCCGAACTCATCTCCGGCAATCCGGATTGGGAAATGGTCGACATTTATGCCGACGAGGGTATCACCGGCACGTCGGTCGAAAAACGCGAGGATTTCCAGCGCATGATGCGAGACTGCCGCAAAGGAAAAATCGACCGTATTCTGGTCAAAAGCATTTCCAGATTCGCTCGAAATACGAAAGATTGTCTTGCGGCCATCCGGGAACTCAAGGAACTTGGCGTCAGTGTCCAGTTCGAGGAACAGGGCATCGACACCAGCAAGGTGTCCAGTGAGATGGTCACGGCGATCATGGCATCGCTGGCACAAAAGCAGAGTGAGGCCATATCTGGAAACGTCAAATGGGGCGTTCAAAAACGAATGCAGGATGGAACATTCATTCCATCATATCTACCTTATGGCTATGAAGCTGTAGGCAAAAAGATTTGCATAAATGAAGAACAAGCATTCATTGTAAAAAAAGTTTTCTCCGATTTCCTTGCTGGTCGCAGTACCGAGCAAGTTGCCGCAGATTTACGAACCAACAACATTCCATGTAAAAATGGGCGTGTGCAATGGGATTCTTCGTCTGTGCGTTACATCCTTCGGAACGAAAAATATACTGGAAATTCCAAATGGCAGAAATATTACACCCCGAATACTTTCCCTTTTCATTGCAAAATCAATACCGGAGAAGTTCAATACTACTGGGCAGAGGGAACACATCCGGCAATTATTTCAGATTTGGAATACCAGTTGGCGCAAAAACTGCTGGAAAACAAATCGAACCGAATCGCCAAAAGGCATAACAAAGCATATCCGCTGCGCCAGAGGGTGTATTGCGGATCGTGTGATTCCGTATTTCGCAGAAAGGAAGTCAATGCAACTGTTTACTGGGTATGCTTAGGCCATGACAGAGGACAGAATTGTGACATCTGCCAAGTACCAGAAGATACGATCAATGCAGCTTTCTGCCGTCTGTACTACAAGCTCAAGCATAACGGCAACCCCATCTTCACACAGATGCTCTCCAATCTCCAAAAGGTCCGCTATAGCCGGATGCTCTGGAGTGAAGACGTGATATCCCTCAACAAGAAAATATCCGATATTCTCAGTCAGGTTCAATTCCTAGCCCAGCTTCAGCAAGCGGGCGGCGTTGATCCTGACACTTTTATCTCATCCAATAACAAACTCAGCGAACAGCTCCGCAGGCTGAAACAGGAAAAGGCAAGGCTTCTCGACACCGACAGCGACGATCTGGCAGACCGTACCCGCGATCTCATGGACGTGCTGGAGGATGGGCCGGATTTTCTCGACAGCTTTGATGCGGAGCTGTTCGATGCGCTTGTGGAAAAGGTCATCGTAGACAGCAACGAGCGCCTGCGGTTCAAGTTGAAAAACGGCTTGGAGCTGACAGAGCAGATTGAAAGGACAAAGCGGTAATGGGAAATCGGAAGCTGCCGTTTGGCTATCAGATGCGCATGGGCGAGATCGTCCGAAACGAGCCGGAAGCCAAAGCTGTGCAGGATATTTTCCTGCAATACACGCTCGGCGCGTCGCTGAAGGAAATCGCAGAACAGATGAGAAAGACCGGCCCCGTCTATGACGAGGGCAAGAGCTGGAACAAGAACATGATCGCACGAATCTTGGAAAACACCAAGTACACTGGGGCAGACAGCTATCCGAGATTAGTTGACATAAAATTATTTGAAGCAGCCGTCGAGAAGCGCCAGACCAAGCAGCGTCTGCCGGAGCGGACACCCGCACAGAAAGCGCTCAAGCGGGTCTGCTCCAAGCCGTCCACACCGGAAATCGAGCAGCAGGTCATGCACCTGCTCGGCAGACTGGCGGAACAGCCAGAGCGCATCACGCAGCCAGAAAAACAGCCGACACTGATACACAGCACCACGCAAACCGAGCTGGATGACGTTCTAAACACCCAGCCGCTCGACGAGGATGCTGCCAGAAGCCTGATCTGCAAGCTGGCACAAGAACAGTATGATGCCATTGGCAACGAGGAATACGAAACCGAACGCCTGCGGCGGCTGTTCACCGCATTTGAATGCACAGCAGAACTCAACGCGGCGCTGCTGCAAAGCGCCGTCTCCGCCGTCTTGGTGACGCGCCAGACGGTGCGGCTGCAGCTCAAGAACGGACAGATCATTGGAAAGGACGATTTGGTATGACAGACGAAAAGCCGCGCGTCATTATCATTCCACCCAAGCCAGAACTACAGCAAACGACCACGGTCACAACGCAGCTTCGCGTCGCGGCATATTGTCGTGTTTCGACCAAGGAAGAAGAACAGGCCAGCAGCTATGAAGCGCAATGCGAATACTACACCGACAAAATCATGTCTAACAAGGAATGGACAATGGCTGGCATTTTTGCCGATGAAGGTATTACCGGCACGTCCACGAAAAAGCGTACAGAATTCCTGCGGATGATCCGTCAATGCAAGCAGAAAAAGATCGACCTCATACTCACAAAATCCATTCAGCGGTTTGCACGCAATACGCTTGACTGTATCAACTATACGCGCATCCTCCGGCAGCTTGGCATCGGCGTCCTCTTTGAGAAAGAAAATATCAACTCCTTGCCGCCAGACAGCGAATTTATGATTACGATGTACGGCGCGATGGCACAGTCCGAAAGCGAATCCATCTCCGGCAACATCCGGCGCGGCCGGCAGATGCACGCAAAAGTTGGAACGCTCAAGGTTCCATGCTATCGACTTTATGGATACGAAAAAGACACAGAGGGCAAATTCCGCGTCATACCAGAACAAGCAGAAATCGTGCGTGAACTCTACAAGCGATATGAGAGTGGTGCCAGCCTGCGAAATCTGCAAGACTGGCTGGAGGAAAATCAGATCAAAACGGTTCTCGGAGAATCAAAATGGACAACAACATCCATCAAGAGCATCCTGACAAATGAAAAATACTGCGGCGATGTCCTGCTCCAGAAAACATTCCGGACAGATGTGATCAGCAAGAAGGTCATTAAGAACGTCGGTCAGATGGCGCAATACTATATGCCAGACCATCATGAGGCCATCGTCAGCCGGGAGCAGTACAATGCAGTGAAAGCAGAAATGGCACGTCGGAGCGCCCTGCGCAGCCCATCCAAATCGGCTGTGACAGGACGCTCTTGCTATACGAGCAAATACGCTTTATCGGACAGACTTGTATGCGGCGAATGTGGGACACTCTACCGCCGCTGCACATGGACATCCCTTGACCGAAAATATCCCGTCTGGCGCTGCACCAGCCGCCTGAACTACGGAACAAAATACTGCCACGATTCTCCGACGATCAAGGAAGAACCACTGCAAAATGCAATTCTGGCGGCGATCAACTCAGCCATGAGCAACAAACCGGCCCTGCTCGACCTTATCAAGAATGCGGTTTCCTTAGAGCTTCTGCCGGTGCAGGGTCAGACCATGAGCCTTGCCGATATCGAGCGCCGGCTGACGCAGCTCGATGAACGATTCCAGACCTTGCTGGCAGAGGCCATTGATGCCGAAGATATGGAAGCCTGCAATGCGCGGTTCGCAGAAATCCTGGCCGAGCAGACTGCGCTCAAAAAGCAGAAGGAAACGATCCTGCAAAGCAGCGCCGACGCAGACCGCGTCTGCACCCGCATGAAGCAGGCAGAAGAAGCTATAGAGAATACCGCACAGATAATCACAGAATGGAATGAAAACGCCGTCCGACAGATCGTAGAGCGCGTGACCGTCCTCTCTGCCGACGAGGTGCTGGTACGAATCAAGGGCGGTGCAGAGATCAAGCAGCGTATGGAGTAATTCCAATCGAAAAATGAAACAGGATCTGTTCTGCTGTTAAACAGATCCTGTTTTTGTGCCTACAACCATTTATGCGAATCTAAAGTTAGAATTTATTTTTGTCTAATGCTTATTACAGAAGCGGAGTCATATACAACGGAAGAAATACGATGCCGTCTTCCTCTTTGAAATCGCCGGTATGCAAAACATAAGGAATATGAAGCTGCTCGGCATATTTCGTCTTGAATTTTTTCAGAGAGGACAGCGTATAGTTCTTACTCGACTTCACTTCGATGGGAGAGATGTTGTGGCGGTTGCTGATTTGACTCTTGGCGATCAAAAAATCAATTTCCATGCGAGAGGATGCGTCACTGCGAGAGGAATTGGAATAGAAATAGAGCTTATGCCCACTCGCAGTCAGCATTTGCGCGACCATATTCTCCATGACCATGCCCATGTTGACCTCCAGCTTGTCGAGCAGGAGCTTCTTGTAGACTTCGCCAGTAACAATGCCGTTTTCGTCAAAGGCATGGCTGATCAAGAGACCGGTATCGCCCATATAGCATTTCAGCAGCGTCCTGTCCCGGTTCAGATTCAAGCCAAAGGTCGGTTCTGTGGCATTGTAGCAATGATTTACGATCATCGCATCGGAAAGCCAGAACATAGCGTCCTTGTATTCATCGAATCGTGCGCCCTGCTTCAAAGACGAGAGCTTAAAATGTTGATTCTGATTCTTCATCTGCGATGGGATCTCGTCATAAATCGCCTCGACCTTCATCTCGTAGCCTTTCGCATGCTTGCGGATATCATCACGATAGAGGTTCAGGATACGCCGTTTGACCCGGTCTACCTCGTCAAAGTCATTGTGCTTGACAAATGCATTGACAGCCTGCGGCATTCCGCCAACGATCAGGTATTGCCGGAACAGATCCATCGCCTTGCGATGCAGCGCCTGTCCGAGCGGCGCTTTTTTCCTGTAGCAGTCGCGGATAAAATCCATCATCGTGTCGTTCCCGTTTGCCCACAGGAACTCCTCAAAGTCCAGCGGATACATATCTACATGATCTTCCTCGGACGGGATCAGGATATCCTTTACATTTTCACGGATGGAAATAAGTGAGCCTGTCTCAATATAGTCGTAGCGTCCATCTGCGACGAGGTATTTAATAGCGCTTCTCGCTCTTGGGAAAAGCTGAACCTCATCAAAAATAATCAGAGATTCCCGCTCGTAGAGCTTGACCCCATAATAGGTCGTCAGCTTCATGAAGAAGGTTTTCAGGTCGACAAGGTCGTGTTCAAACATTTCCTTGACCGGCTGATCGACAAGGTTGAAGTCAATCAGAATATAGGATTTGTATTCCGCCTTGGCAAACGCCTCGACAATATAGCTCTTTCCAACACGCCGAGCGCCCTGCACCAGAAGGGCGCTCTCGCCGCTTCGCTGCTTCCATTGCAGCAATTCCTGATAGATTTTTCTGCGCATAAAGAACCTCCTGATAAAACTGCCAAAACGAGTTATCTCTATAAGAGAATAACACAAATCAAGAATTTATGCAAGGAAGAAATCGCGCAAATCAAGATTTTTATTTTTCACATTTCTACACAAATCGAGTAAATTGAACATTTCATTTGCCCAGTATTTGAAACACTGTTTGTTACATTTTGTGAATAGCTTTTGTCTGAAACCTATGGCATGATTATAAAACAAGAGAAAGGACGATACAAAGATGACATACCGCGAGATCGGAATTTCAATCCGCAGCGCGTACTCACAGGGCTGGCCGGACGATGCTTCACGGCTTGCATTCCGCACGGAAACGCGGAAGCTGTTCCGTGATGCTGGCTGGCAGGTCGAAGAAATGCCGCTGGACAGCGGCCATTGTGATACGGTGCGAAATGGGAAAGACGCGCTATACCTGCATCCGACCGTGCTCAGCGGCGTCATGCAGGAAGATCACATTCCAGAGCTGCAGCAGCTTCTGTCCAGCGCGGCTACGTTCCGCGTTCTTGGTATAGACCTGCACATGGAATGCTTTGAACTGACAGACGAAGAATCCCGCCAGAGGCTGGAAGAACAAACCGAACGGATCGACAACACCATTCTGGAAGCCTGCCGAACGAAACGGAGAAACCTGTTCCGCACAGGTCCAGTTGCCGCGCGCATCGGACGGCAGTTCGCAATTCGCCGCTTGACGGACTTGGAACGATCTGGTCCGTACATTGCGGAAGGTTATGTTGGAGAGCGGATTGAACAGCTTATTGCTGATGGCCGGCTGATTACCGCACAGACCCGCTACGGTCAGGGGCTGCGGACAGCGACCGAAGCAGAGCTTGAAATGGCAGAAAACGCAGATCCAATGCAGATGCATTTTTAAGAGGTGAGACGATGATTTACGCAACCGGCGATCTTCATGGAAACAGCCTTCGGTTTCAGCCGCAATACTTTCCAGAGCAATCTGAAATGACAAAGGACGATTACATGATCGTCTGCGGCGATTTCGGCTGTGTCTGGAACGGTGACAAGAGTGACGATCCACAGCTCGACCGGTTGGAAGCCTTGCCGTTTACGGTTCTGTTCGTGGACGGCAATCATGAAAACTTCGATGCGCTGAACGAACATCCGTTGGAACAATGGCACGGCGGAAGGGTGAATAAGATCCGTCCGCACGTTATCCACCTGATGCGCGGGCAGGCGTTCGAGCTGCAAGGCTGCACCTTCTTCACGATGGGCGGCGCACAGAGCCATGATATTGGAGACGGCATTCTGGACATGGACAGCCCAGATTTTTACGAACAATATGACAGCCTGCGCCGCAATCGCGGGCAGTTTCGCATTGACCATATTTCATGGTGGCAGGAGGAACTTCCGTCCGGCGAAGAATACGCCGAAGCCCGGCAGACGCTGGAGCGGTTGAACTGGAAGGTTGATTACGTCATCACACACTGTGCGCCAACAGCAATTCAGCAGAAGATCAATGCCGATTTCAAGCAGGACAAGCTGACGGAATTCCTGAATGAAATCCAAAGCCGCAGCCAATTCCACTATTGGCTGTTCGGACACTACCACGACAACCGAATTATCGACGAAAAGTACGTCATGCTTTACGAGCAGATGGTACGGGTATTATAAAACAGGGCAGAGAAAGACGCGGTCACGGCGACTGCGCTTTTCTTTGCCCTGTTGGACATTTTGAAGGAGGAAACTATGTTATTTGAAATTTCTGAATATTATACAGGTGGGAAAATCCGGCTGAAGCCGCGGGTCGAATTGTATGACACGCGCGATTACATGGGAAAGCAAATGCCGGGACTGGCAATTGTTCTTGACGAAGTGGATCAGAAGGAGAACGTGACCGAGCAATACGCCGTCCTTACGGTGTCCTTCGGAGACTTCCTCGCCTTGAAAAACTGTGCATTCATTGACACCAACAACTGCCCGTTCGCGCCGCAGCTCCTTTCCGACGAAATCGCGCAGGATACTGGCCACAGCAAAATCAGCGGCTACTGCGAATATCCCCTGTGGGTGTTCAAGGAGGACTTTCTGAAGGAAATCGGCGGCGAAAAGTACGAGCAGTATTTTGAGCAGTTCGATGCTTATATGCGCAGAGAGATGTCCGAGGGTGATATGAAAATGGATGAGATGCAGGGGTGGTAAAAATCAAAGAATTCAGGGTAGTTCTTTGAAATTAGTCCCTCGACGAAGGTTGACGAATCTGGTATAATTCTTACAGACAAGTCAACCGACAAGCCATCCACATAACAAATACGGGAGGCATCATAAAATGAGCAGAGAAACAGAAAAGATTCTGAAAGAATTACAGCGTTTCCTGGATTCTCACGCAGACGAGATCAAGAGCGAGGACGACGCGAATGCGCTGGCGGAGCAGTTCCTAGCAGAGTACGACCAGAAGTGTGCTGCGCAGCAGGATCATGCACCCGAAACAGCCGATGATTATCTGGATCTTGCGGAGCAGGCAACATCCAAGAAAAAGCACATGGAATATCTCCGCAAGGCGCTGGAGTTGGAGCCGGACAATCTCGATGCGCGGCTGCAGATGATCACCTGCACGACCGAACATCATTTGGACGAGCAGCGGCTTGCCTTGCAGGAACTGCTGGCGCTGGCAGAGCAACAGATGAAAGAAGCCGGTGCATTTAAAGAGTACACGGGTGAATTCTGGACAGCGCCGGAAACCAGACCGTATATGCGTGTGCGCTATACATACTTCGACGTGCTGATCTCCTGCGGTATGATGCGTCAGGCAATCAGCGAAGGACAGCGCCTGCTGGAGCTGTGCGAAAGCGACGACCTTGGTGTCCGCTATCAGCTGATGCACCTGTACGTCTTTATGGAGGACGAAATGCACGCGCTGGCGCTCCATAAGCAATTTGACTCCTATGAAGAAACACAGATGCTCCTTCCGCTGGCAGTTTTGTATTACAAGCTGAACCAGTTTGACAAGGCGGAGGACTACATCAAACGCCTCGCAAAAGCGAATAAGGATACGAAGAAATTCCTACGGGCAGCAGCGCACGACGAATTGGACGATTACATCGACGAGCTGAATCCCTATGGATACCAGCCGTTTACGATGGAAGAACTGCTGGATGAACTGATGAAATCCAGTTATCTCTTTGAGTCCGTGCCGTACTTCTTCACATGGGCAAACAAAGTCCTTACTGCGAAGTCCGCTTCAAAAAAGAACATCGGAAAACCGCACCTGCTGAATTAAGCGGGCAACAAAAACATACAGCGAAGGCACGACCAAGCGTCGTGCCTTTTGCGTTATCCACGATTACCGTGAGCCATTCAGAAGCGCCGTTGTCCTTGCGTTGACTCCCATAAGCTCCCGCTGTGTCTGCCGATTTGCTTGGCACATGGGCATCAGAAAACTTACAGCCTTTCGGATCTGCTGAAGATCAGAGGAAGTGAGCGCATTCTGATGCAGATGCTCCAAAACGCGGCTATAGGCATCCTTCAAGGATGCAGACACAGCAGGCTGAAAGAAATAAGTTGAGATCAGGCCGCCGATCAGGGCGGCTTCGTTATCGGTGTACTGCATGGCTGCGCTCCCTTCGCAAGAATCAAACGAACGGGGCAATCATACCACAAAATATTGTAGCAGGCTATTCGCAAAACGACGAAATATATGATGCGCGCCTGCAGCTAAAGATAAAAAGCAGTTGAAAGTGGTCTACATTCTGCAAAAGTATGCGCTATACTGCTCCACTCCGAAGATAGTGCGTAAGAATCCGCAAAAACTGTGCAGCTGTCGGAGCTGCCATCAGCGGGCAGCAGGTAAGACTACGCAGAAACGCGGCGTTTTTGTGCCAGGAGGCGCAGGCAAACCCGTCAATGTTTCGGACGACCTGAAGCGGATTGGTGTTGTATTGGTCTGCCACTTCAGGATATAGCCGCTGCGATGGTTTCACCAGCCAATGCGGATTGAGTGAGGCGAGATAGACCGAGTAGGAAAGATGGAAAAATGCAGTGTTGGTTGCAGAGAAACCGAGTCGGTACAACAGATCATATACTTCGACAATGTCTGTTACGGCGTTCATGCTGCATCCGTCCCCTCCAGTGCTTGAACACGATCCATAAACTGTTGAACCAGAGCGCCCTGCGCCTCCGCATCCAGCATGGAAAAGAGAAACAGCAAGGTCGGGGCGGAGGCGGCATATCTCCCGCGCTCCAAATCACTGTATGCGCGGCTGGAAATACGAAGCTGCTCCGCCATGGCCTCCTGAGTCAATGCCTTCTGCTGCCGCAGAGAAGACAATTCTTCGGAAAGAAGCTCTGCGAGCAGCGCCGGGTATGGTTTCATTCTGAAGACCTCCATAGTTTATAATAGATCGACTATGGAGATTTTATGTCGAAATGAAGCACGCTTCCACGAAGCGCACTTCATGCCCGCCGTTCAAATCTTGTGAAAAAGCCGAGTTAAAGCACGCAAAACAGTATTTATTCGGTGAAACAACAGAATATCCAATGCGCACCAGCGCGGAAAGGAGAAGCCATGAACGTCAGAAAACCTGTGGATTACGGCACGATGTACCGGGAATTGACTGCAATTCTTACGCAAAATCTTTCGCAGATGGACGAAGTGTACGCCATCGGCAAGGCCATCAGTCAGCGCCCGGAGAAGGGCGCGGCGGTCGCAGCCGCAGAATTCTTGCAGGCGAATTTCCCTGACCGCGCAGGCTTTTCCCCGCGCAACGTGCGCCGGATGCGCGATTTTTACAAGACTTATGAAAATGACCAAACGCTCCTCCGGCTGGCAATGAAAATCGGCTGGACGCTGAATGTGGTCATTATGGAAGCGGAGCTGACAAGCGAGGCTCGCAAGTGGTATCTGAAACAGGCACGGGAGCGGCAGTGGTCAAAGAAAGAACTGCTGGACATTCTCAGTAGCGGCTTCGAACCGGATACGGAAGCAGATCATGAAAACTCTTCTTTGCGTTTTTCTGAGAGCTGCGGTATAATAAATCAGAAAATGAAGGAGCAGCCGTTAAGCCACCTTGCTATTACATTATCGAAAGCCATGCAAGTGCGAACCTTTCGGTCTTCATTCTGGAAGCGACCAAGGAACTGGTTGGATTTGCTGCTTACTGAGATATGCTGGACGGCGTACTGGTTTATATGGAGTATATGGAGAGCGCACCCAGCGGAAATCCGACGATGTCTCGGTCGAGAAAGCACGCCAGTATCGGTGCAGTGTTGCTGGTCTTCAGGACTTCGCATTCCATACCTGAAAGAGGTCTGACAGATGCAGAATGAAAAATATCTGGAGCTGGACGCGCTTGCTGCGCCGAACGGTTATGTCGCACCTCCAATGAAAGAAGATCTGGCTTACGTTGTCTACTTCCGCAAGACCTGTCAGCGGTATCAGATCGACTTCGCAAAAGCCGATCCGGACGAACGCGACTTCGTGATCCATATGGCAGAGAAAACATTTTTACAGAAGCGTGCTTGATTTTGTAGTTGATCGGAGTCACTCCGACAAGATGTGTGTTCATCTATAGTGTAGTGAAAACACACGTCGCTGCGGACTGCATATCGTTCGCAGCGACTTTTTATGCTTCGCATGAAAAGTCACTTCTCACTCATTTCGTCGCAGCTCCTCCCAAAATCGCAATAGCTGACGCTGGATTGCGATTTTGTTTTTCTAATTTGGCAGTTGATCCATAGTGTACTGAAAACACACTCAGAAATGACCTTTGGATGTCAGATGATCGCGCAAGCGCGTTCATCTCGACAGCAAAGGTCTTTCTTCGTTCAAAATCGTAACCACTTCGTTGGATTGCGATTTTGTTGCTCTAATTTGATAATTGATCCATAGTGTTCAGATCATACACGCCGCTGTGAGCATCCGGGCTGCAGCCTGCGGTGCGGTCATGCCGGAGCCGGGCGGCTTGCGCATACAGGGTGCAGAGAAGCGTTTCGCAGGAGTGCGATCATTTTAACATATTCTGCTTAAACCCATAGCCTCTTTTTCAAATGATCCATGAAATTTATCAAATAGTGCACAAAACGACAAAAAGGATTGCCTTATAGGAACGGGATGGATAAGATAGAGATAACCCGAAATAGGAGGCAGGAAAATGGACAAACAGAAGCCGGCCCTTGTGATCATGGCTGCGGGCATGGGCAGCCGCTTTGGCGGCCTCAAGCAGATTGAACCGGTCGATCCGGAGGGGCATATCATAATCGATTTTTCTCTGTTTGATAGCTGGCGTGCGGGGTTCCGCGACGTTGTGTTTATCATCAAGCGCGAGATGGAAGCAGAATTCCGGGCGTGCATTGGCGACCGCATGGAGCGGTATTTCCATGTGTCTTATGTATATCAGGACCTTGACCGTCTGCCGGAGGGCATTGAAATTCCGAAAGGACGGACGAAGCCGTGGGGGACCGGTCACGCGCTGGCCTGCTGCAGGGGTACGGTAAACGGACCGTTTGCCGTCATCAACGCGGACGATTTCTATGGCCGTACGGCCTTTTCGGAGATTTACAGCTTTCTGGAGGCGCAGACCGACGCGAGCAAGTACGCCATGGTTGGCTACCGCCTGAAAAACACGGTGACGGAGTTCGGTTCCGTGGCCCGCGGCGTGTGTGAGATCGAAAACGGGATGCTGACCGGCGTGACAGAGCGCACGAAGATCTACAAAAAGGGCGCGGATGCCGAATATACTGAGGATGGCGTACAGTTCTTCCCGCTGGCGGGCGATACAATTGTGTCGATGAACCTCTGGGGATTCTCGGCGCGCGTGCTGGATGAGCTCTGGAACCGTATGGGGGCGTTTTTGAACGACGCCATTCCGGCCAATCCGCTCAAGTGTGAATATTTCCTGCCGTTTGTGGTGAACGCACAATTGGCGGACAAGTCTGCAAGCGTGCAGGTGCTGCCGTGCGAAGAAGCGTGGTACGGCGTGACCTACCGCGAGGATCTGGATTCGGTCCGGGAGGCTGTGGCGAGGATGAAGACGGAGGGCATTTATACGCAGGCGCTTTGGACATGACGAACAGCTTCCTGTGCGCATATCAATGACCCTTATAACAATACACAACGTCAAGCACCCGGTCAGCACAATTGCTGGCCGGGTGCGTATTTCAGCCTGTGTTCCGGAAGGATGCCGGGAACAGGCGGCTTCGGGTATATGACCTGCGGTTACGCCGTTTCCTTTCTGAACGTCACAACAAACGCGCCCTTTATCTGTGTTGACGTTCCCATGTAATCGTATGCCGCAAGCTCCCAGCCCTCGGCAGCTCTTTCATTCAACAGCTGATCCAGCATCAAAATGTCCGCTGCATTCGCCTTGTCCGAAAACCATTTTGTGCTGACCGTTAAAATTTCAGTTTTGTAAGTATACATGAAAAACCTCTCCTTTTAAAATACTGTGATTTCAGGTGCTTTCCGTTTTGTTTTCCGGGGCCGGCGCTGCACGATATGCGCGGCTTTCCACATACGCCATCATACGGTTATACAGTACCACGTAGAAAAGTATGGCAAGCTTACCGCCTAATGTCATGCTGATACCCTCCGTTTTGGAATTCCAGTGTTCCTTCATGATACTGATTCATGCTGCGAAATACCACCATTTTGCACGTTCTAACGGTAAACTGCAGGTCGCATTTTCTGTTTTCGTGACGGTTCCCCGAAATATTCCGGGCGATGAAGCGCCGGGGGATCAATGCCGGGACGGTTCTGCGCAGGATGAAGCGTCTGTCAGAACGCAAAAAACACGGATGCGCCTTGTAAGGAACGCGTTTCGTATCAGTCTTTTTTGGTCATTTCGTAAAATAGTGCTTTGCTTTTCCTGCGGGATATTGTACAATAAAACAGGGCATTCCCCACCGGAGCCTATCCGGTATCCCGAACATGGAGTGATTCAATTTGCACAGCACACTACTGGCATTCGATATCGGAACCAGCGGCCTGAAGGCCTCGCTGGTCGATGAAAATCTCAATATTATCCGCAACGTCACAACATCCTATCCCACGCACCACTACCCGAACGGCGGCTGCGAACAGGAGGCCGCCGACTGGTGGATGAGCGCCGTGCGCGCCATGATGATGCTGCGGGAGCTTGCGCCCGAATACGTCAAGCGTGTCGACGCCATCGGCGTTTCCGGCCATATGCTCGGCTGCCTGCCCATGGATAAGGACGGGCAGACGCTGCGCCCCGCCATGATCCACGCCGATACCCGCGCGCTGGCCATTTCCAACGCCCTGCGCGCCAGATTTGGCCGGGATTATTTCTATGAGATCTGCGGCAACGTCCTTTCGCCCGCATCCACCCTCTGCAAGACGCTCTGGCTGAAGGAGAACGAGCCGGAGCTCTACGCCCGTACATACCGCATCCTGCAGTCGAAGGATTATCTTGTCTACCGCCTCACGGGCCACATGGAGACGACCGATATGTCCGACGCGTCCCACGGGCTGCTCATGAATCTGGAAACGCGGCAGTACGATACGGAGATGTTCCATAACGTGGGCGTCGATCTGGATAAATTCCCGCAGATCCACACCAGCTGCGAGATCGCGGGCCGGTTGTCGGAGGAAGCGGCGGGCTGCCTCGGTCTGCGTGCGGGCATTCCCGTGTCCGTCGGCGGCGGAGACGGGGCCTGCGCCAATGTCGGCGCAGGCGTGGCAAAGCCGGGCGATTTCTATCTCAGCCTCGGAACCACCGCATGGATCGCCGGTCAGATGGACGCGCCGTTCATCGACCCGCAGCACCGCGTATTCCATATTTACGCGCTCGACGGCCACGGCTGCAACGTCTTCGGCACCGAGCAGTGCGCCGGACGCTCTGTCTCATGGGCCATGGACCTGTTCGAGGTCGCCTCCGCGCGTGCGTTTGATTCCGCTGCGGCGACCGCTCCGGCAGGTGCGGGCGGCCTTATCTACCTGCCGTATCTGGAGGGCGAGCGCTCTCCCGTCTTCGACGCGCAGGCGCAGGGCGTTTTCTTCGGTATGAACACCACGCACAAGCGGGAGCATTTCCTCCGCGCCGTTCTGGAGGGCACGGCCTGCGGCCTGAGCCAGATCCTGGACGTCATGCGCGAAAAGCAGCAGATCGAGGAGCTGCGCATCATCGGCGGTGGGGCCAAGTCGAAGCTCTGGAAGCAGATCCTTGCCGATGTGTGCAATGTGACGCTCCACGATGTATCGACGTTCTCCGACAGCGCCACGAGCCTTGGCGCGGCGGCAGCCGCAGGCGTTGCCATCGGCCTGTTCGGGAATCTGCCCGAGGCGTGCAGCCACATCCGCATGAGCGGCGACATTGAACCCGACCAGGCGGTTCAGGAAGCCTACGCCCTCACCAAAAAACGCTACGCCATGCTCTATCCCAGCCTCAAGGAGGCGTTCCACACCAGAGCGTGACACCACTTCGTTGTAGGGGCGGACGACTCTGTCCGCCCGCAGAACACAGTGCTTTTTCTGTAATCCACGGCGAATTCGCAACATTTTGGGGCCGACAGAGTCGTTGGCCCCTACAGGACAGCGTTTTTCTAAGCGGAGAATTTTAAATCTGCTTCGCCACCCACAGCGTCTTCGCCAGCCCTTCCGCCGCTTCCAGCAGACCGATGCAGCTTTCCATGGAAGCGCTCACACATACAACGCCGTGTCCGCCGAGCAGGCAGAGCGGGCTGTGCGCCAGCGCGGCCTCGATGCCCTTGTGGATCTCGTGCGTCCCGTTTTTGCCGTAGGGCAGGCACACGAACCGCTGAAATACAACGTGCAGCGAGCAGTCCTCCGGGACGATAAAGTCCCGGTACCGCAGCGCATACGCCGTCAGATACGGGCAGTGGCAGTGCACGACGGCGTTCACATCCGGCCTCGCCCGGTAGACGGCCTCGTGCAGCAGATACTCGCTCGACCGCTTCCCGCGCCCGCCGATCTGCGCGCCGCTTTCGTCCATGACGCTGATATCCTCCCTCTGAAGCAGCAGCTTCATCCGGCCGGACGGTGTGATATACGTCAATCCGGTTTCCCGGTCTATGATGGAGGCGTTGCCCTCCAGCGCGGTCACGAGGCGCTTCTGCTCCAGAATGTCTGCGAAAAATGCAAGCTGCTGTGCGTAATCCATTGCAGTGTCTCCTAAAATCAAAAAATGCATATGCATATTTTATTGTCTTTGCTGCCCGAAGTCAACGGGCGGCCCGATCAAACAGGAGGTATTTGAACCATGCTGAAAAACATCCCGCCCATCCTTTCCCCGGAGCTTCTGAAGGTATTGGCCGAAATGGGCCACGGCGACCGCATCTGCATCGGCGACGGCAATTTCCCCGGCGCATCCATGGCCAAGCCCAACAATTGCGTCTTCCTCCGTGCCGACGGCCATGGCGTGCCCGAGCTGCTCGACGCGATCTTGCAGGTCATCCCGCTTGACGAGTATGTCGAGCACCCTGTCATGATCATGCAGGTCGCCGAGAAGGACAGGGGCATGGAGATCCCCATCTGGGACGAATATAAAAAGATCGTCGCCAAATACGACGCGCGCGGCGAAGCTGCCTTCGGCAGCTACGAGCGCTTCGAATTCTACGACGAGGCCCGCAAGACCTACTGCATCCTCCAGTCCGGCGAAACTGCCATCTACGCCAACGTGATTTTGCAGAAGGGCGTTATTAAATAAGCAACCTGCGCAAAGCAGCCTCGGCCATGCGGCCGGGGCTGCTTTTGTGCCTGCGTATTATTTCTTTTCCGCGTTGGCCTGTTCCAGCTTGTGCTGGCGGCGGTTGCGGACGGCTTCGTCCATCGGATGGATCTCGCCTGCGGCCTGCAGGGCCATTTTGGTCAGCAGCGGGCCGACCAGCTCGTAGATCAGAATGGCGAACAGCGTAATGTTGCGGATCAGATCACCCTCCGCGCCGAGCTGGCGCGCCGTCACGCACATGCCGAGCGCGACGCCGGCCTGCGGCAGCAGCGTGATGCCGAGATACTTGCAGATCTGCGGCTCACATTTCATGAGCTTTGCGGAATAATGCGCGCCGAGATACTTGCCAAGCGAGCGCGTCAGAATATACACAACGCCGATGAGAACGATCATACCGTCCTTGAACACGCCCAGATCCAGCCCCGCGCCGGAGATGACGAAGAACGCCGCAAACAGCGGGCTTGTCCACCGGTCGGATTTTTCCATGATCTCACCCGACAGCGGGCAGAGGTTACAGAACAGCGTGCCCAGCATCATGCACGTCAGCAGCGACGAGAAACCGATGGTCACAGGGCCGATCTTGAATTCCGCCATGGCCAGCGCCGAGGTCAGGAAAACAAATGCGATGGTCATGTTCAGACGGTTGGTGTTGGAGTTGAACAGCTTTTCCAGCTGCGTGAGCACCCAGCCGCCAAGTGCGCCGAGCGCCAGCGAGCACACGATCTCGATCAGCGGATCGACGACGATGGAGATCACATCGAACGAGCCGGTGTTGAGCGCCTTTGCGATGCCGAACGACACCGCAAACACGATCAGGCCGACCGCATCGTCCAGCGCGACGATGGGCAGCAGCAGATCGACCAGCGGGCCCTTTGCCTTGTACTGCCGCACGACCATGAGCGTTGCGGCAGGGGCCGTTGCCGTGGCGATGGCGCCGAGCGTGATGGCCTGCGCGATGGACAGCCTGCCGTTTGTAAGCAGTGCGATCACAATCAGCGCGATATCGACCAGGAACGTCGCGGCCAGCGCCTGTAAAACGCCGATGACGAACGCCTGCTTGCCTGTGTGCTTCAGTTCGGACACGCGGAACTCGCTGCCGATGGAGAATGCGATGAAGCCCAGCGCGACCTCGGAGATCAGCGACAGACTGTCTACGGATTCCTGCGTCGGGAAGCCAAGGCCCTCAATGCCGAGCAGACCCAAGCAGTACGGCCCGATCAGAACACCCGCGACCAGATACGCCGTCACAGACGGCAGCTTCAGCGGCTTTGCAACGCGGGTCATCAGCAGACCCGCAAGAACCGCAACAGATAATGATAACAGCGTGCGCATTTCAAATTCCTTCATTTCTACTTTTTTGCACACATCATTATACACGCTTCCAAGCAAAATGCAAGAAGAACTTGTGAAAAATGAATGAAATTCAAACGGTATTTTATTCAATCTGCCAGTATTTCCGGCGAAGCGGATTTTTGCTGGACAAACGCCCCGCGCGTCTGCTATGCTGAGGCGTATGGAGGCGAGAAACATGGAAGATCAGATCACAGTAAACGGCAGAGTGCTTTCCATCCGGCGGCTGCTCGGCAAGGGAAAGGGCGGCTATTCCTATCTGGCTGCGGACGAGCGCGGCGAATACGTCGTCAAGCAGATCCACCACGAGCCATGCGAGTATTATCAGTTCGGGGACAAGCTTGCCGCCGAGCAGCGTGATTATGAGCGGCTCCTGTCCGCCGGGATCCCCATGCCGCGCCTGCTGGACGTCGACACGGAAAACGAGCGCATTCTCAAGGAATACATCCCCGGCCCCACGGCAGCGGAGCTGATCGCGGAAAACCGGCTCCCCGGCTTCTGCCTCCGGCAGCTGAAGGCCATGTGCGCCCGCCTGTATCCCGTTCATCTGAATATCGATTATTATCCGACCAATTTCGTCCTGTCCGTCGACCGGCTTTATTACGTCGATTACGAATGCAACGACTACAGCCCCAAATGGGACTTCGAGCACTGGGGTGCGCAGTATTGGACGGGACAAGAATAAACGGCTGCGGCGGACGGTGAACCGTAAACCACAAGTCTGATTTTCCGATTTGTCTGGCAGTTTCAGCAATTCGGCACTGCTCCCCGACCCTCATCCGGCCCTTCGGGCCACCTTCCCCGGCGGGGAAGGCTTTGGGACGCCGCAGTCCGTCCGCGCATCATCCAAGCTTTTTATCCGACACCAAAGCAGGAGTTGAGTTTATGATCCTGAAGCAATGGCATTCCTTCTGTCTCTGCGCGGAGGACAACACGCTTTTTCCGCAGGACGCGCGGCCGTGCGGCGCTGCGTTTGCGCCGCTGGTGTTTCTCGTGCGGCGCGTTCCGCTGTGCTCGCGCGGATTATTTTATATCCATGATCTGGCCGAGCTTTCCGAGCCTGAGACTGTCCGCTGCCTGACGCCGTGCAGTCCGGCCTCCGGTGAGCTGGCCGGTTTTGTACGCGCACATGGGGCGGGCGTTCTGAACGTCTGCTTCCAAAATGCATTTGCCGTTCTGGAGGCGTGGCAGCGGCCGAAGCGAACCGGTCTTGTCCTCACGCTCGTCGGCCTTGGCGACGTGGGCGGCACGGCGCTGCTGGCGCTGAAGCTGCTGGGACATGAGTTTTCCAGGATCCAGATCTTTGACCCCAACAAGGCCCAATGCGCCCGGTATGAGCTGGAGCTGAACCAAGTGCTTTCGCCGGACGGCCAGCCGCTGCCGGAGATCGTGATCTGTGAGGAAAAGGACCTGTTTGCCTGCGACCTGTTTGCGTTTACGGCTTCGCGCGGCGTGCCGGGACTGGATACGGCGGTGAAGGACGTGCGTATGGCGCAGTACGAGGCCAACCGCGCCATGGTGGGCGCGTATGCCCGCATGGCGCGCAGCACCGGCTTCACCGGCCTGTTCTGCCAGATCTCCGACCCGGTCGACCACCTGTCGCGCTCTGTTTTTCTGCAAAGCAATCAGAACGGGGCAGGGGAGTATGATTTTTCCGGCCTGCTCCCCGAGCAGATTCAGGGCTTCGGCCTCGGCGTGATGGCCGCGCGCTGCGCGTATTACGCGCGGCAACTGGGATTAAATGAAGAGAAGCTGCGCGTCTACGGCCCGCACGGGCAGGGACTCGTCTGCGCGAACAGCTGCGGCCCGGACTATGACGCGGCCCTCTCCGCAAGGCTGACCGAACAGACCCGCACGGCGAATCTGCGCGTGCGGGAGCTTGGCTTCAAGCCGTATCTGGCCCCCGCACTGTCCTCAGCCGCAGTGAGTATTCTGCGGCTCGTGCGCGGGCAGGAGCACTTCGGTGCGGTGCCGCTCGGCGGCGCGTATTTCGGCTGCCGCAGCCGCATGACGCCGTTCGGCGTCAGCCTCATCCGGGAGAAGATCGCCCCCGCGCTTCTGGAAGAATTACAAACGACGCATACCGCATTGGAGGCGTTCGAATACTGACATGGAACAGGAACTGACGTTGGTGCGCATCGGCCATAGTGCGCGGCTGGAGCGCCTGCTGCCGCAGGCGCTGTCCGGGCTCCGCGTGAAGGAGCTTCCGCCGGAGAGAATCGAACAGGCGGCGGGCTGCCGCCTGCTTTTTGCCGCCGCGCTGGATGAATACGGCCCGGATGAGACGGTTTGCCGCCTGCTGCGGACGCTTCGGAAGCATCCGGACTGTCTGTCCGGCAGCTATGGCGGCGTGATCGTCGACGGGGCAGGGGAGCTTTATACGAAGCAGACCGCGCGGGAGCTGGTTCTTGCGGCAAATCAGGCAGGCTGCGCGTTTCCCGGCAAGCCGCTCGTCGAGGGGACGGGCTCTCTTTACAACCAGCATATTCAGGCGGGGATCCTGCATCTGAGCTGGGAGCAGACCTATGCGCACCAGCTGCGCCAGCTGGCACAGCGGCTTCTGGAGTTTGAGCCGCCGTGCTTTGCCCGGCCAAAGCTTCTCATGCTCCACGCGTCGGATAACAAGCGCTCCAATACGGTCTGGCTCGGCGAACAGGTGCTTGCGCGTTTGCCGGATGCATTTGAAATAAAGACCATTTCCCTGCAGAACGGCTCCATCCACGACTGCCGGGGCTGTTCGTATGAAGCCTGCCTGCACTTTGCCGCGCAGAGCCGCTGCTTCTACGGCGGAAGCATCTCCGACGAGGTTCTGCCCGCCATCAGCGCCTGCGACGCGATGCTCTTCCTGTGCCCGAATTATAACGACGCGGTCAGCGCCAATATCATGGCGCTGTTCAACCGCCTGACCAATCTGCTCGTCAAGCAGGATCTGTATCAGAAATATCTGTACGGCATTGTCGTTTCCGGCTATTCCGGCAGCGATATCGTCGCGCGGCAGCTGCTGGGCGCAATGTGCCTGAACAAGACGGCCATCCTGCCGCCGGACTTCTGCCTCATGCAGACGGCGCACGACCCCGGCTCCGTCCGGACTGCGGACGGGATCGACGCACGGATCACGGAATTTGCCGCACGTATTGCGAAAATTCAAACTGTACAAAAATGAAAATCCGGCGGGCATATAGTTTGTCAAACCTGCACGCTTGACGAATCGGGATGCCGGGTGTAGAATTGTTCCATCATTTAAAGCTTCACTCAATAAAAGAATATCGCAAAATGCAATGAGGAAGAAAAGTAACGCGGGACATGGCCGCAGAGAGCCGGGGATGCTGGGATCCCGGCGCCAGCGCCTTCGTGAACGAACACTTCTTAGCAGCGACCTGAACCGGAACACCGCAGTAGGGAAGACGCGCAGCGCGGCGTTAAAGCGCAGGGGCTTGTCAGAGTCCCGGAAAAGAGACTGGGTATTCCAGTAAGTTAGGTGGCACCGCGGATCGGCAGCAATTCGTCCTAAAATTTATTTTAGGCAATGCTGCGCAAATGATTCGGAGGTGCTTTTTATGTGCGCAATTTTTGGTTTTACGTCCCCCAGTCTCAAAAAGGAACAGATTCTCCCGTATTTTGAAAAAACAAAATCCCGCGGCCCGGACGACACCCGGCTCGAGCCCGCAGGCAGCGGCATGCTGGGCTTCCACAGGCTGGCCATCATGGGCCTGCACCCGGAGGGAATGCAGCCGTTCCATCGCGGCGGCGATATGGCCGTGTGCAACGGCGAGCTGTACGGCTTCCGCCCGGTCAAAAAGGCGCTCGAAGCCAAGGGCTATGTCTTCGCGTCCGATTCCGACTGCGAAATTATCCTTCCCCTGTGGCAGGAATACGGTACCGAGATGTTTGCCGGGCTTGACGCGGAGTTCGCCATGATCATCTATGATTCGGCTTCCGATTCCCTTGTCGCCGCGCGTGATCCCATCGGCATCCGTCCGCTGTTCTACGGCTATCTTGCCGACGGCTCGATCATCTTCGCCAGCGAAGCGAAAAATCTTGTCGGCCTCTGCGCGCACGTCTTCCCGTTCCCGCCGGGACATTATTATAAGGACGGCAAATTCGTCCGCTACGCTGATCTGACCACCGTTACACGTTATTCGGATGACGATCTCGATACCGTCACCAAAAAGATCCGTGAAAAGCTGATCTCCGCCGTGGAAAAGCGGCTCGACGCGGACGCGCCGCTCGGCTTCCTGCTCTCCGGCGGCCTCGATTCCAGCCTTGTCTGCGCGATCTCGGCCAAGCTCCTCGGCAAGAAGATCCGCACGTTCGCCATCGGCATGGATTTAGACCCCATCGATCTGAAATACGCGAAGGAAACCGCTGATTTCATCGGCGCGGAGCACACCGAGGTCACCATGACGCGGCAGCAGGTGCTGGACTCCCTCGAAACGGTCATCGCTCTGCTCGGAACCTATGACATCACGACCATACGCGCCAGCATGGGGATGTACCTGTGCTGCAAGGCTATCCACGAGCAGACGGACGTGCGCGTCCTCATGACCGGCGAAATTTCCGACGAGCTGTTCGGCTATAAATACACCGATTTTGCCCCCAGCGCCGAGGCCTTCCAGCAGGAGGCAAAAAAGCGCGTGGACGAGCTTTATATGTACGATGTCCTGCGCGCCGACCGCTGCATTTCCGTCAACTCGCTCGAAGCCAGAGTCCCGTTCGGCGATCTGGATTTTGTAAAATACGTCATGTCCATCCGTCCGGAGCTGAAGCTGAACACGTATGACATGGGCAAATACCTCCTGCGTAAGGCGTTCGCGGACGATCATATTCTGCCGGACGATATCCTATGGCGGCAGAAGGCTGCCTTCTCCGACGCCGTGGGCCACTCCATGGTCGACGATCTGAAGGCGTATGCCGAAAGCCTCTATTCCGATGAAGCGTTTGGAAGAGGCTGCGAAAAATACACGTTTGCAAAGCCGTTTACAAAGGAAAGCCTTCTGTACCGCGATATTTTTGAGAAATACTATCCCGGTCAGGCGGACATGGTCAAGGACTTCTGGATGCCGAACAAAGCCTGGAAGGGCTGCGATGTAAAAGACCCCTCCGCCCGTGTCCTGTCCAACTACGGCGCAAGCGGCAAATAAGCGCCTGCCTGCCGGCAGCCCGAAAAAACGCCTCCGCTTTTCAGCGGAGGCATTTTTTACGATCGGGTCTGTAAGCCGGGTTCTGTAATCGACAGTCATCTATCTAGGCGCACCGTTGCCGGTGCGCTCCAGCCACCTTCTCGGAAGCAGCCGGGCAGGCCTTGCTCCCTCTGCGGTGTTGCTCCGGATAGAGTTTACAGCAATGGACGCTTTCACACGCCATTGGGTGCGCTCTTACCGCACCTTTCCACCCTTGCCGGAGGCGGCGCGAGCCGCCTCCGGCGGTTTATTTCTGTTGCACTTTTCCTCAGATCGCTCTGGGCGGGCGTTACCCGTTATCCTTGCCCTGCGGAGCCCGGACTTTCCTCATGCGCGGCCTTTCGGCGCTGCGCCCGCGACTGTCCGACCCGGTCGCGGAAGTATTGTACTTTATTTGCAGGAAAAAGTCAAATGGATTGCAATTTCTTTCCCGCGCGGATATAATACAGGCAGGAAATTTTAAAAGAGGCTTTTGGATATGAATCATCTTGTCGACCAGTATTTTGATTCCCTGATTGATAAAAAAATCGCCGTGCTCGGCATCGGCGTGAGCAACCGGCCGCTCATCCGGATGCTCCTTGCGCACGGACTGCACGTGCTGGCCTGCGACAAAACGCCGCGGGAAAAGCTCGACGCGGAGGTTCTGGAGCTGGAGCGGGCGGGCACCGTGCTCCATGTCGGAGAGCATTATCTTGACGATGTGCAGGCTGATATCGTCTTCCGCACGCCCGGTATGCACCCGGATATCCCGGCGCTGCGCCGGCTGCGCGAAAAGGGCGCGGAGCTTACCAGTGAAATGGAAGCGTTCTTCGAGGTCTGCCCCTGCCGCATCATCGCCGTGACCGGCTCCGACGGCAAAACGACCACCACGACCCTGATCGCAAAAATTCTGGAGCACGCGGGCCACCGCGTCTGGGTCGGCGGCAACATCGGCGCGCCCCTTCTGCCGCAGGCGGCGGACATGACGCCGGCGGACATTGCCGTGGTCGAGCTCAGCTCCTTCCAGCTCATGACGATGGAGCAATCAGCCGACATTGCCGTCGTGACGAACGTGGCCCCGAACCATCTGGACGTGCACAAGGACATGGCCGAGTATGTGCAGGCCAAGAAAAACGTCTTCGAGTATCAGAACGAAACCGGCAAGGTCGTCCTGAACTACGATAACGATATCACGCGCGGCTTCGCCGCCGACGCGAAGGGAACCGTGGAGTTCTTCTCCCGGCTGGCAAGGCCGGAAAACGGCGTGTATCTGGAAGACGGCGTGATCTGCCGGAACGGAAAAAAGATCATGGCCGCCGCCGACATCCGCATTCCGGGCGTCCACAACATCGAAAACTATATGGCCGCCGCTTGTGCCGTCGAAGGACTTGCGGAGGACGAGGATATTGACGAGATCGCGCGCACATTCGCGGGTGTGGAGCACCGCATTGAGTTCGTTCGCGAGCTGGACGGCGTGAAATATTATAATGACTCCATCGCGTCCAGCCCGTCGCGCACGATCGCGGGCCTGCATTCGTTCCGCCAGAAGCTGGTTCTCATCGCGGGCGGCTATGACAAGAAGATCCCATTCGACGCGCTGGGGCCGGAGATCTGCGCGCACGTGCGCCTGCTGATCCTCTGCGGTGCAACGGCGGAGAAGATCGAAGCGGCGGTCAAGTCTGCGCCGGACTACCGGCCCGGACAGCCGGAGATCCTGCACGCGCAGACGCTCGAAGAAGCGGTGCGGCTGGCAAAGCGGCACACTGTCCCCGGTGATATCGTGACGCTGTCCCCGGCCTGTGCCGCGTTCGACCAGTTCAAAAACTTTATGGTGCGCGGCGAGACCTATAAAACGCTCGTGCGGGCGCTGTGAACAGGAGAAACGATATGAAGCTGAGTGAAGGCCTCCGTAAGGGGCTTGCGATCAAGGAAAAAATCGGGCGGCCCTACTGCGCCGCCGTGATCGTCGCCGCAGGCACATCCTCGCGCATGGGCGGCACGAATAAAATCCTGACGGTGCTGGAAAACCTGCCGGTCATCTGCCGGACGGTCGACGTGTTTGACAAATGCGCCATGATCGACGAGATCATCGTCGTCACGCAGCAGGAGCTGCTGGAAAAGGTCAGCCGTTATCTTAAGGCGTATGACAAAATGCGCATGGTCGTCGCGGGCGGCGAAACGCGGACGGATTCCGTCATGGCGGGCCTTGCCGCCGTGTCCGACCGGGCGCAGCTCGTCGCCGTCCACGACGGCGCACGCCCGCTTGTGACCGACGAAGTGATTTGCCGCGCTGTTTCCAAGGCAAAGAAGTTCGCCGCTGCGGCACCCGCCGTGCGCGTCAAGGACACCATCAAAGTCTCGACCGGCGGTGCGGTCGATGAAACGCCAGACCGCAGTACGCTCTACGCCGTCCAGACCCCGCAGGTCTTTGACCGCGATCTGCTTGCCGCAGCGCTGCAGAACGCGAAAGAGCAGGGCATCGCGCTCACAGACGACTGCAGCGCCGTTGAGGCGCTCGGCATGCCCGTGCAGCTGACCGACGGCGATGAAGAGAACCTGAAGATCACAACGCCGCTCGATCTGGAGCTGGCCGCGCTGATCCTGCGCCGGAGGGCAAACGCATGAGGATCGGCCACGGCTACGACGTTCACCGGCTGGTTTCCGGCCGGGCGCTGATTTTGGGCGGGGTGACGATCCCGTATGAAAAGGGGCTGGACGGCCATTCCGACGCGGATGTGCTCGTCCATGCCGTCATGGACGCGCTGCTCGGCGCGGCAGCGATGGGGGACATCGGCAAGCTCTTCCCGGACAACGACGACCGCTATCTCGGCGCGGACAGCATGGAGCTGCTGCGCGAGGTCAGCCGCAGGCTTGAAGGGGCCGGATACCGCCTCGGCAACCTCGATGCGACCATCATCGCCCAGCGGCCAAAGCTCGCGCCGCATATCGAGCAGATGCGCCGGAATATCGCGGGCGCACTGCATACCGGTCTTGGGAACATCAGCGTCAAGGCAACGACGGAGGAGCGTCTCGGCTTCACCGGCTCCGGCGAGGGGATCGCCGCCCATGCCGTCTGTCTGATCGAATAGTCAACGGGGCTGCAGCGTGTTTCATTTCGCTGCAGCCCCGTTTTTCTGGCCGTCAGAATGCTGACCGCAGCAGCCGGGTCGCGTGCTGCGCCTGCCGGACATGAAGCCCGTATTGACGGGATAAAAGTTCTTCAAACATAGCGCGCGATAAACTCTGCAAGATCCGGAAACGGCTCAGCCCGCCAATACCGGCCGCCATCCGGCGTCCGTTCCAGAAGCCGCTTGTTGTACAATTCCCGGCGAAGCGTCGCCGGGTCGTGGAACAGCGTCCATGCATTCAGAAGCTCGTTCAGCTCCGCTTCGGTATACTGCCGTCCGGCCTCGACCTTCCCGGCCAGATACCAGAGGGCCAGCAGCTTCTTTTTATGCTTGGCCGGAAACGAGCGCAGACGCTCGTCCCCATCCAAAAAGGGCGTCAGCTCGGATCGCATACTGTTCATGTCAAATCCCTCACGATTCTTCGTTTTTCCGCTTTTTGAAGTTCTGCGGCGCGATCAGGCAGCCGAACGCGCCGACCCAGAGCAGGCCCGCGCAGATCCATTACCGCGTAAGCCCCAAAAGTATCTCCGCCAGCAGCATCAGAACGCCTGCCGCCGCCAATAATCTGACTGCTTTCTCCATGCTTCTCGACTCCTTTTGCGTCTGGCATATCAATTTTAAATATGTATTTCAGGTTATACCAGTAAATCGCCGATTTGTCAATCGCCTCCTGCCGCCGGGCGTTCTTACCGCATCACCCGTGACGGTAGATTTTCTTGTCCAGCGCGAAAATGCGGTTGGAGAAGCTTCCAACGGGCAGATCCTGCAGCGCCTCGGCGTAGATCTCCATGCGGCTGTCGATGAGGTCGATCTCGGAGAGCAGCTCCGCCTCGGCGCACATCGGGCGCACAGCTGCGCCGAATTCCGGCTCGCCGTGGTGCGAGAGGATCATGTGCTGCAAAAGTAGGCTCTTTTCCTCGGAAATGCCAAGCTCCTGCGCGCACTGCTGCACCTCCTGCGCGCCCATCACCAGATGGCCGATCAGCTGGCCGGGCAGCGAGTAATCCGTGACCAGCCCAAGGCCGGAAAACGTAAATTCCTTTTCCTTTGCAAAATCATGCAGCAGCGTTCCCGTCAGCAGCAGGCTCCGGTCGATGATCTCCCCGTAAAGCCCGGCCAGAAAATCCGCCAGCCGCAGCATATTGGACGTGTGCATGAGAAGCCCGGACAGAAAGCTGTGGTGGACGCTCTTGGCCGCCGGGATGGAACGGAACGCGTCCAGATGTCGCGCAAGCATCGTGCGGGCGACGGACTGATACTCCCTGTCCTCCATGGAGTCGATCATGCGCTCAATTTCCGCGACACGCGCGTCCGCGTCGATGGGCGCGGTCGGCACAAGGGCGGAAAGATCATACTGGTCGTTCCCATCCGCCATGCGGATGCGGCCCGCCGTCAGCTGCGGCGCACCCTTGAACTCCGACACCTGCCCACGGATCTTGACGACGCGGCCGATATCGTCCGGCCGCGCGCCGATGGGGCCGGAATAGTCCCAGACCTTCAGATCGATCACGCCGGAGCGGTCGGCCAGAACGCCGGACAAAAACGGCTTTCCCGCCGCCGTCGTCTTCAAAAACGCGTCCTTCAGAACATAAAAACCCTCTACATCGTCGCCGGTATGCAGCTCGGCGATCAGCTTGTTGTATTCCATGCTTCGTTTCCTCACTGTCTTTCAGATAAAATCTATTATATCAGTCTTTTCCCGTATCTGCAATCATACAAATGAAAAACCACTGTCTGTGAACAATTCGTGAAATCCGCAAAGGCGGCGGCGGACAGGTTGTTTTTTGCCGTTTTTTGTGATATACTGAGGCAAAATCGGAAATCAGGAGGAACAACAGGTGTCTGATTTTTCAAAGTTCCGCACGGCGGTCAGCGGCTTTAACCGCACCGACGTTGTCAATTATATCGAATCGACATCCATTGAGCACCAGAAGGCCCTGCGCAAGCTGACCGACGAGCGCGATAAGCTCGCCGCAGAAAATGCGCGCCTTCAGGTCGAACTGGCAGGTCTACAGAAGCGTCTGGAGCAGGCACAGGCGGACAACGACGCGCTTTCCGGGCAGGTGAACGCGCTCGCGCAGGAAGGCTCTGATCTGGCGGAGCAGTTGAAAAAGGCCGAAGAGGCGCAACAGGAACTGCTGACGCGCCCCGACCCGCAGCCGTCGGAGCCGGTGCCGCAGCCGGAAGAGCCGGAAACAGAAAATGAGCCGGATGAACCGGTGCAGGAACCGTCGCTCACCGAAAAGGAGCTGACCGCTTACCGCCGCGCCGAGCAGACCGAGCGCAATGCCGCCGTGCGCGCCCGGCGCATCTACGCGCAGCTGTCCAACCTCTGCGAGGATGCGCGCACCCGCTACATGGATTCCGGCGAGGAGATCGCCGCGCTGGCTGCCGACCTGTCTACCGGCCTTTCCCGCCTGCAGGACGCGTTCGCCGAGGTACAGGTGATCTTCGACGACGCGCAGAACGCCTTCGACGATATGCAGCTGCCGGAAACGGCTGCGGAGGAAACAGCAGAATAACGGCTCCCCTGAAAGGGGAGCTGGCGCGCAGCGCCTGAGGGGTTGCAGCAGGCAGGGGCGAAAAGCATAGACCGATGCACCCCGTGTGCACCACCAAATTTCATTGTAGGGGCCGATGCCTACATCGGCCCGCGCAGATTGCACCGGTTTTACGGGAATTCTCGGCGAATTCGTTATATTTTTTGGGCCGACAGAGTCGTCGGCCCCTACAACGTCCCCCGCTCTCTCCTGTAGGGGCGGACGACTCTGTCCGCCCGCAGAATGTACCGGTTTTACGGAAATCTGTGGAAAATTCGCAACTTCCCAGCGGGCCGATGTGGGCATCGGCCCCTACAGGACTGCCGCAAATCCGTACTGCCCTATAAATCCGCAAAGTCTTTATGCACTCTGTCTCTTCCCGCCCACGGGAAGATTTTTTTCACCTGGAGGTATCTATGAAACTGGTATCCTGGAATGTCAACGGCCTGCGGGCGTGTCTCGGCAAGGGCTTTCTTGACTACTGTGCGCAGGAAAATGCCGATGTGATCTGCCTGCAGGAGACGAAGCTCCAGCCGGAGCAGGCCGTCTTCGAGCTGGACGGCTATCACCGCTATTTTTATTCCGCCGAAAAAAAGGGCTATTCCGGCACGGCGATTCTGACGAAGCAGGCCCCGCTTTCTGTTCGGTATGGACTCGGACTCGACGAGCATGACCACGAGGGGCGGCTCATCACTGCGGAATACCCAGAATTTTATCTTGTCTGCTGCTATACGCCCAATTCGCAGGACGGCCTCAAGCGCCTTCCATACCGCATGGAGTGGGAAGACGCGCTGCGCGCGTATCTGCTGCGGCTGGACGCGGAAAAGCCGGTCGTTTACTGCGGCGATCTGAACGTCGCGCATGAGGAGATCGACATCAAAAACCCAAAGGCGAACCGGCAGAACGCAGGCTTTTCTGATGAGGAGCGCGCGAAAATGACCGAGCTTCTCTCCTCCGGCTTCGCCGATACGTTCCGCCGCCTGCACCCGAACCTGGCGGGCGTATACTCGTGGTGGAGCTACCGCTTCCACGCGAGGGAAAACAACGCAGGCTGGCGCATCGACTATTTTATCGTCTCCGAGCGCCTGCTGCCGCGTGTTTTGTCATCGGAGATCCGCACGGACGTGTTCGGCAGCGACCACTGCCCGGTCGTGCTGGAGCTTACCGTATGACGCCGGAGGAATTTACCGCCCGCTATATGCCGCAGTTCAGCGAGCAGCAGAAGGCCGCCGTCCGCGAGACGGAGGGGCCGGTCCTGCTGCTGGCCGTGCCCGGAAGCGGGAAAACGACGGTGCTGGTGACGCGGCTGGGGTATATGGCGCTGTGCCGCGGCATCGACCCGGCGCATATTCTGGCCGTGACCTACACCGTCGCCGCCACGCGGGAGCTTCGCGCGCGCTTTACCGCGCGCTTCCCGGAGCTTGCCGGGCAGACGCCGGAGTTCCGCACGATCAACGGCCTGTCTTCCAAGATCATTGAGGCCTGCGGACGGCAGCGCGGCCCGGCGTTTGCGCTGCAGGAAAACGCCGGCGAGCTTGCCGCGCTGGTCGGGCGCATCTATCAGGCGCTGAACGGGGACTATCCAACCGACAGCACCATCCGCGAGGTGCGCACGGCGATCACCTATTGTAAAAATATGATGCTGTCGGCGGACGAGATCGCTGCGCAGGACTTCGGCCTGCCGCGCTTTTCTGAGCTGTACGCGCACTACTGCGCTGCGCTGCGCGAGGCGCGGCAGATGGATTACGACGACCAGATGGCCTACGCGCTGGCGATCCTCAGAAAGCAGCCTGAAATTCTGGCGGAGTTTCAGGCGCGCTACCCCTATCTCTGCGTCGACGAATCGCAGGACACGTCCCGCGTGCAGCACGCGATCATTGAGCTGCTGGCAAAGAAAACCGGGAACCTCTTCATGGTCGGCGACGAGGATCAGAGCATCTACGGCTTCCGCGCGGCCTATCCGGAGGCACTGCTGCGCTTTTCTTCGGTCTGGCCGGGCGCAAAGACGCTGCTGCTGGAGGACAATTACCGCTCCACGCCGGAAATTCTGCGGCTGGCGGGCGCATTCATCAGGGGGAACCGGGATCGTTACCCCAAAACCATCCGCGCGACAAGGGCGAAGGGCTGCCGGGTGCGCCTTGCGCACGCAGCCTCCCGGCAGGCGCAGTACCGCTATCTGCTGGCGCTGGCAGGGGAGCGGCGCGCGCCGTTTGCCGTCCTGTACCGAAACAACGACAGTGCCCTTCCGCTCATCGACGCGCTGGAGCGCGCCGGGCTTCCGTACCGCTGCCGCAGCTTTGACGACACGTTCTTTACCCACCGCATCGTCAGCGACGTGCAGGACATCCTGCGCTTCGCCGCAGCGCCGGACGACGCGGAGCGCTTTCTGCGCATCTATTATAAATTCGGCGCGCTGATCTCCAAGGAGGCGGCGCAGGCCGCCTGCGTGCAGAGCGCGCGCACGCACGCGCCCATTCTGGACTGTCTGCTTGCGCAGACCGGGCTTTCGGACGAGGGCCGCGAACGCGTCCGGCGCGTAAAGGCGGGCCTTGAGCAGCTGCAAACGCTGCCCGGAGAGGTGCTGATGCGCACGATCTGGGGCACGCTGGGCTACGGCGGCTTTGTGACCGAACGGCGGCTCGATCCCGGGAAATATTTCATCCTACAGATGCTTGCCGCGCGCGAGCCGTCGGCGGAGGCGTTTCTTGCCCGGATGGACACGCTGCGGCAGACCATCCGCACGCATGAGGACGCACCGGACGCGCTGCTGACGCTTTCGACGATCCATTCGAGCAAGGGGCTGGAATACGAGCGGGTGTATCTGCTGGACGTCCACGACGGCGTGCTTCCGTCCCGGCCGGATGCGGCAGACGGAACGGAGGATGAGCGCCGGGTATATGAGGAGGACCGCAGACTCTTTTACGTGGCAATGACGCGTGCGAAGGATGAGCTGACGCTGTTTGAATACCCGGATGCGCCGTCTGCGTTCATCCGCGAGGCGCGGGGATATCTGCCCGTTCCGGTGTGCGCGAAGGACGATTTTGCCGCCATCGTGCCGGAAAACGCCTGCGGCCTGCGCTACCGCCACGAAACGCGCGGCGAGGGGAGCATTCTGGCGCAGTGCGAGGACGAGCTGCTCGTTGCCTTTCCGGACGGCGACAGCCTTATGCAGGCGGGCCGGATGCTGCTCGAACGGAGCCGCGCGGAGGTCTTCCAGCTGCCGGACGCACCTGCAGCAGCGCAGCTGCCGGACGCGCAGACATTCATACCGGGAAGCGTCATCCGGCATAAAAAATACGGCATGGGCCGCATCGTATCCATAGACGGCCCGTTCGCCGATATCCGCTTCGAAGGTGAAACAGCAGCGCGCCGCTTCCATCTGGCGCAGTCGCTGCGCAGCGGCTTCCTGTTTTCTGCGGGCTGAAACATCTTCCGTTGCCGCGCGGAGCTTCATAGAAAAAACGGGCGCGCCAGTTGGCGCGCCCGTAGTGGTATTGGGGAATTACAGCTTGGAATAGGCGACAGCGATCTTGCTTGCTGCGTGCGCATTGTTGTAGGCCAGCTCCAGATTGGCGGCGAAGGACTTGCCCTCGGTCATGTCCTTGATGTGCGCCAGCAGGTACGGCGTGATGGCCTTGCCGTGGATGTGCTCGGCGTTTGCCTGTGCAACAGCCTTGTCGATGATGCCGTTCATGTAGTTCGGATCCATCGCGTACTGCTCCGGGATCGGGTTGCCGACGACGGCACCGCCCTTGAGGCCGATGTCCCACTTGGCCTTCATGATCTTTGCGACCGTTTCCTCATCCTTGCAGTTGTAGTCGAGCTTGAAGCCGGAGGTGCGGCAATAGAACGCGGGCAGCTCGTCCGTGCGCAGACCCAGAACGGGAACGCCCTGCGTCTCGAGATATTCCAGCGTCAGGCCGAGATCAAGAATGCTCTTTGCACCCGCGCAGACGACGCAGACGGGGGTGTTGGCCAGTTCCTGCAGGTCGGCGGAGATGTCCATCGTCTTTTCTGCGCCGCGGTGCACGCCGCCGATGCCGCCGGTGGCGAAGAAACGGATGCCTGCCATGGAGGCGATGATCATGGTGGTCGCAACAGTGGTCGCGCCGGTCATGCCGGTTGCCAGATACACAGCCACATCGCGGCGGCTGACCTTGCCGACGCCCTCAGCCTTGCACATAACGAGCAGCTCTTCAGCGTTCAGACCGACCTTCAGCTTGCCGCCCATGATCGCGGTCGTCGCGGGGACAGCGCCCTCTGCGCGGACGATTTCTTCGACCTTGTGCGCGAACTCCACGTTCTGCGGATAGGGCATACCGTGGCTCAGAATGGTGGATTCCAGTGCGACGACGGGCTTGCCCGCGTCGATGGCCTCCTGAATTTCAGGGGTAACAGACAGATAATCCTTCAGATTCATATGAATAACTCCTTTCAGATGGGTGTACAAGATCAGATGCGGTGCGCCAGCAGAATTTCTTCGAGCAGGGGAATGCTCATGTTCGGGTTGATCGTCCGCTCGTGCGACACAGCCGCAATCCCGGCGGCCATGGCATAGTCCAACGTCTTTTCCACGCCAAAGCCATGGAGTGTGGCGTACAGCATGGCGGCGGCAAACGAATCGCCTGCGCCGGAGGCATTGACCATTTTTGCCGGTCTTAATTTGCGGCGCAGGACCGTGCCGGTGTCGTCCATGTACAAACAACCCTCCGCGCCGAGGCTGACGAACAGCCGCCGGAGGCCCTTGTTCAGAACGGCCTCGCCCGCGCGTTCCAGATCGCTGTCGGACTGAATTTCCATTCCGGCCAGAATTCCAAGCTCCATGCGGTTGGGCTTGGCGGTGTGGAAGCGGCCGATAAACGGCGCAACGACACGCGCATACGCGCACGAAACAGGGTCAACGCAGATGATCTGCCCCGGCGTGCACAGGTCCAGCAGCTGCAGCAGCGTTTTTTCACCCATGCAGGGGTCGCAGGTGACAACATCCGCGCCCTGGATCAGCGCTTTTTTCGACGGCAGGTAATCCTCCGGCATGTCCTGCTGGACAATGCGCATATCGGACATACCGACCAGCATATCGCCATCCGCGTCCAGAATGGATAAATACATGGAGGAGCTTGCGTCCCTTGCCTCATACAGATGGGACGCGTCGATCCCGGCGTCTTCACAGGAGCGGCGGATGAACGCGCCGAAGGTATCATCGCCCACGCAGCTCAAAAGCTTGACATCCGCGCCCAGCCGGGCGAGGTTTTCACACACGTTGCGCGTCACGCCTCCGGCGGACAGGCTGATGTGGCCGGGATTGGAATCACGCAGATGGATGGGCGCAAGGGACGCGCCGTTGAGGTCTGCATTCGCAGCGCCGACGCCGACAATATACGGCTGTTTGTCCATGAAAAACGCCTCCTCTTTTCTGGTGAAACAGTATCATAGCGAATCGACCCAAAAAAGTCAAGAGAAAAAATATGTACGTTTTGTAAACCCTTTCGAGCATAGAAAAACCGGGCGCGCCGTGAGGCGCGCCCGTGGGGAAGCTTGATCAGCGGGTGAGGAAGAACATGAGGGCGAAGAGGATCGTGATGACCCAGGTGCCAGCATTGATCTCCTTGATCTTGCCGGTGAAGATCTTGATGAAGACATAGGAAATGAGGCCGAATGCGATGCCGTAGGAGATGTTGTAGGTCAGCGGCATGAACGCGACGGTCATGAAGCCGGGAACCGCAGCGGCGGGATCGTCCCAGTCGATGGAGCGGACATTCGCCATCATGAGAACGCCGACATAGATCAGAGCCGCAGCGCAGGCGTAGGTCGGGATGAGCTGTGCGACAGGCGCAAGGAACATCGCGATGAAGAACAGAGCAGCAGTCGCCATGGAGGCAAGACCGGTGCGGCCGCCCTCGGCAACACCGGCAGAGGACTCGACGAACGTGGTGACGGTGGAGGTGCCGCAGACAGCGCCGCAGCAGGTGGCGATGGCGTCAGCCAGCATGGCCTTGTCCATGTTGGGGACGTTGCCGTCCTTGGTCAGCATATTACCGGCAGCGCAGGCGCCGTACAGCGTGCCAAGGGTATCGAACATATCGACCATGCAGAATGCAAGCATGGTGGTGAGGAACATAACGATGAAGTTGCTCATGCCGTGCTCGGCAATGTACGGGCTGAAGTTGAAGCCTTCCGTGAAGACCTTGCCGAACGCCTGCGTGCCGAAGTCCTTGAACGCGCTGAAGAAGTCGGAGGTCAGGTTGGGAGCGACAGCGGTCGCATAGAAATCGGGAACAGTGATGAGGCCGATGACGTAGTAGAGAACTGCGCCGCCGAGCATGCCCCACAGAACAGCGCCCTTGACCTTCTTCTTGGACATTGCGCCGATGGCGAAGACCGCGATGATGGTCAGGAGCATCGGGAAGATGTTGGCCCATGTCGCGGAGCCGGAGAAGACGTTGAAGGAAGAGAGATTGACGAGCGTTGCGCCGTCGTCCACGACGATACCGGCGTTCTGCAGGCCGATGAACGCGATGAACAGGCCGATACCGGCGGAGATCGCGGTCTTGACAGCGGCCGGGATGGCGTCAAAGATCATCTTGCGCAGGCCGGTGACGGTCAGCAGGACGAAGACGATGCCGTCAACCAGAACGAGAACCAGCGCGTTTGCGTAGCTCAGGCCGAAGGTGAAGCAGACGGTGTAGACGAAGAATGCGTTCAGGCCCATGCCGGACGCCTGCGCCAGCGGCAGGTTGGACAGCAGACCGATGAGAACGGTGCCGATGACGGCGGAGATGGCGGTCGCGATGTAGATCGCGCCGTAGCTGACAGTGCCGAGGCTGGAGAACATACCGGCGTTGACCATCAGAATGTAGGCCATTGCCATGAAGGTCGTCACACCGGCCATGATCTCGGTGCGCACGGTCGAGCCGTGCTCCTTTACCTTAAAGAAATTGCTCATGTAGGGAAACCATCCTTTCTTTTTCTCGCGGACGGGCAAAAGTTTTTTGGCCCGCCTGACTTTCTGACAGATTGATTATAGAGGAAAGCGCCTATAAATACAAGAGTCGACACCGACAAAAAAGTTCACGGAAAATTCACACTACTGCACAAAAAATGTGTCGTTTTCGCCAATGGCGAAAAAAACAGGACGGAAGAAGGAATTGACAAGCTGGCGTTTGGCCGGTATAATATTTTTTTGGGAACGACCCGACGCATGAAGGATATGAAGGAGAAGATTCTGCATGAAATATAGAATGAACATTGCCGGTCTTGACCGGGATCTGCCGCTGTGCAAGGTATCCGACGATCTGTATATCGGCGCGTTCGTCATGTTCGGCGACGCGGAGATCACCGTCGCCTGCGCGCGCGAGCTGCTGGCCAGAGCGCCGAAGGACTATGATTATCTGCTCACGGCTGAGGCCAAGAGCATCCCCCTCATCCACGAGATGGCCCGCCAGTCCGGCGCGAAGGAATATTTCGTCGCCCGCAAGGGCCTAAAGGTCTATATGCCCCGCCCGCTGCACGTGACGGTCCGCTCCATCACGACCCAGCACGATCAGGACCTGTACCTGTCCGGCGAAGAGGCCGATAAGATCCGCGGCAAGCGCGTGCTGATCGTCGACGACGTGATCTCTACCGGCGAATCGCTTCGTGCGATGGAGGAGCTGGTCGAAAAGGCAGGCGGCACGGTCGCGGGCCGCATGGCCGTCCTCGCCGAGGGCGACGCGCAGGCGCGCAAGGACATCGTCTACCTCAACAAGCTTCCCGTCTTCAACGCCGACGGCACAGTCAAGGAATAAGTACATATCATATCGCAAAACCCTCTGCCGCTTAAATGCTGCGCAGAGGGTTTCGTCTGTTTTCAAAGGCTCTGCTGAAAGGGGAGGCCAAACCGTACGGGGGCCTACTCAGCCTCTTCCGCCAGATCGATGCCGTTGAGCTCGACGCCCTCGTCGGCCTTGATGAGGATGTACCGGACGCCGCCGAGCGTGCGCGTCTCGATGAGATCGGGCCGCTCGGGGTTGACGGTGATGGACACATCCGGCGTCTTGACAACGCACTTTTTCACGTCGATCAGGTTCCGGGGGTTGAGCACCGCGCCGCCGCCGAAGGATTCGTCGAACTGCGCGCCGAACTGCATCCGCTTGTCCTCCGACACGCCGCAGCTCTCCAGCACGTCCTTCAGCTCGTCGCCGCTGACGACCAGCGGATCGTCGCTTTTTGCCTCCTGCCACGCGTCGATGCGGTCCTTGATCTCCTGCCGCACCTGCTGGACGACGGCAAGCGAGCATTCGTCGTCCAGCGCATTGCGCAGCACGCCGCTGAAGGTGTCGCGCTGCTCGTCTGCGGGCATCGGCGGCTGGACATGGAACAGCGCGTCGATGAGCGGCTGATTGTCCGCGCCGGAGGAATGCGTGTAGAACAGGCAGTTATACAGATTTGTCCGCCGTCCGTCAAAGGCGGGGAAGAGGAAGCCGGCCTCCGGCATACCGGCGGCCCAGCCTGCCGAGCGGTTGTGGAAGGTCTTTTCCTCGGCAATGTAGCTCAGAAGCTCCCTGCCCGGCTTGACGGGGCAAACGGCGCAGACAAAATAGGAGAAGACCTCGCTGCCGTCGTCGAGCTTCGCGCCGTCTTTCGCCTTGAACGGCACGTCGTAGCGCTCATGCGCCAGCAGGATCAGGAAGTTTTCTTCAAAGCTGACCGCGCCGATGATGGTCTGGAACAGCTTCTGCCGCGCCTCCTCGTCGTCCAGCGCCGTCTCGCGCAGGCGCATGAGCAGCCGGTGCTCGTCGGAATCGGCGACCTGCTTTGTGGTGAACGAGAGGTCGAGCAGGTTCTTATCCGGCGTGCCGGACAGCGCGCGGCGGAAGATCGCCAGATATTTTTCCTTGTCCTCCTCTGTCATCAGGCCGAACGGCTCCCGGAACGTGGACAGAACCTCGCCGCTGGACGCGACATAGCAGCCGTAAACAGCGGTCAGATTGGTGCGGTCAGGCTTCATGCGGCGCCGCAGCTCGCCGATCTCTTTGTTTGTCATGGGAAAAACTCCTTGTGCTGAAAGTCTATTTATTATATCATAGATGAAAGCTGATTTCCAGCCGGAACTCTTTTGCACAGAATTCGTCCAACCCATCAGAAGGGAGAGACTACCATGATTTTTTATTTAAAAGAGGAATTTCTGTCGTTTGACCACTTTGATATCTGGGACGAAAACGAGAACCTTGTCTACAGCGCGGACCGCGAGTTTTTCAATTTCGGCAAAAAGCTGATCGTGCAGGACGCCTCCGGGCGGCAGGTCGCCGCCGTGCAGCACGTGCCGTTTTCGCTGCCGTGTACCTATGCGCTGACCATCGGCGGGCGGGAATACGACCTGACGCGGAATTTTGCGTTCTTTTCCCGCAGCTATTCTCTGGACGAGCTGGGCTGGGAGATTGAGGGCGACTTTATGAGTCTGGACTACGAGATCACGCAAAACGGCCGCCGCGTCGCGGCCATTTCCCGCGCCTTCCTGACCCTCGGCGACCGTTACGCGTTAGAGGTATTCGACCCGCAGGACGCGCTGATCGCCCTGTGCACCGTCCTCGCCATCGACTGCTGCGCCGAGGAGCACAGCCGGTAACGGACGCGTGCGCATCCGCTGAAAGGCAGCTCCCCTTATCATGCAGGCCATGATACGAGGAGCTTTTTCCGCGCTGCGCGCGAACGCCTTATTGTTTGCGCACCGGGTAGCAGGCTTCGGTGACGAATTCTTCAGGGTTCTGTGTTTCGTGCGGGCTGACGTGATAGATGTTGAACATCGGGCCGTCGCATTCATAGCCGTTATCCGCGATCCACGCGGCGATGGCCGCGTAGACCTCGCCGATCCTTTCATACGGGCCGCGGAACGTGCAGCTTGCGACGGTGACGGCGGGAAGCGTTCTGAATTTCACGTGCGCTGTATCGGGATAGCTGCCCTTGACGGTCTTCCACGCTTCGATCTCTACGTCGTGCTCCTTGTATTCCCCGTCGAGGAACGTCACGGCGCAATAGCACGGCTCGTCCGGGACGAGCCGCATCCCGTCCGTCTCCTCGCAGAGCGTCTTCCAGACGCTTCCTTCCTCCGAATAGCGCGGGATGATCGTATGGACGCAGGCCGCATAGCGTTCGGGGATGGTCTTGATGGTCACATTGTACTGCATGATGTCTTCCTTTCCCAGCCGGTTTCGGGCTGATTCCAGAAGCAGCAGCTGCCGCGCTGTTTTTGCCGCGTCGGCTTCCAGCTCGCGCCGTCTTGCTTCAAAGTACGGTGCGAGCTTTTCCGCGTCATGGCCGATCTCGGTCATGCGGCACACGTCGGCGAGGGAAAAGCCCATGCCCCGCAGGGCCGTGATCCAGCCGATCTGCGGCAGCTGATCCTCGCGGTAATAGCGGTAATCCGATTCCGGATCAATATACGCCGGGTGCAGCAGGCCCATCTCGTCGTAGTAGCGCAGCATACGGATACTGACTCTGGACAGTTTTGAAAATAATCCGATTTTCAGCATTACGGTACCTCCATGCTGATTTTTTTGAGCTCCCCGACAGCATACAGCCTGACACGGTGTCAGAGTCAAGTGCTTTTTATTTCTTTTTTTCGCCCTGTCCGACCAGACGGAGAACGGCCATTACGGCGCCGTACAGGATACCCGCGATCGCCCAGATGAACCAGCTGTATTTTGCCTGCGCGTTGCCATACGGCCCGAAGGTGTAGAACATGAAAATGGCCGTCACGACCAGCCAGTAGCAGACGCTGACCGTGCCGATCAGGCGGCTTTTGGACTTTCTCTGGCGGGTGTAGTCGCCCTCTTCCAGCAGCTTTTCCATCGCGGCAGTCTGCGTCCCGGCATAGACGAACGCGAGGCAGGCCAGCGCGACAAAGCCCAGCAGCAGGCACACCGCGCCGATGTACATGAGATCTGAGCCGGAAAGGCACATCGCCAGAAACAGCGGCAGGACGGACATGATGCACAGGATCGTGCCGATCATGTTCAGACGGTTCGCCGTGGGCTGGAAGTCCTGCTGCCGCTGCCTGACCATGCCGCTTACGCCATATTCCGTTTCAAACGGCTCGGTTTCCAGAAACGAGAATGCCTTTGCCTTTGCGCCGCACGTCAGGAAAATTCCGACCGCGGCGGCGACCAGAACGATCAGTACGCTGAGGCCAATACCAGCCGCTGCATTTTCCGTGATGTGGGCGGTATATTCGCTCAGTCCGCCGAGCAGGATCAGCGCAATGGGTGAGATCACGCACAAAAACGTGGCCAGCGCCAGCCTCGGCGCGGCAGCGCGGCGCAGTTCCAGATAACGCGAGGCCTCCTCCATGCTCACGCGGCGGCGCTGCGGCTGCTCGGGAAGGCTGGGCGCAGGCTCCTGCTCCTCCAGTTCATCCTTTAATAAGTAATCTGTGCTGACTCCGAAGATGCGGCTCAGCTGGACGATCTTATCAAGGTCGGGGACGGACTGCGCGCCCTCCCATTTGGATACGGACTGCCGCGAAACATTCAGCTGCTGCGCAAGCTCCTCCTGCGACCAGCCCGCCTTTTTCCGCAGGGCGATCAATTTGTCTGCAAAGATCATGGTTTTCTTCCTCCTGTGATTTGGGATCGATGCCGCTATTCTACGAGATCATGCGGTTGCACGCCAGCAAGTTTGCCGGAAAATCTGTCAACTGCCGGTTGCAGCTGCGGAATTTCAGGATTTCTTTATACTTCGTTTACAAACTGTTCACCACAAACCGGCCAAAATCCGGTATCCTTGGAGCATAAGGAAGCTGCTTCACGGAAATCTTCGTGGAGAGCCAACAGCAGCCTTTTAAATAGACATTCATCCATTTCTCCTCTCTTTTCTCTTTTTCTCTCAAGGAAAGCCGCCGGCAGCCATGCCGGCGGCTTTTCGTCGGTCTGTACAGGCGCCTCTGGGCAAATCCGTACTGCCTGGCCAGCCGAAAAAATGCGCCCGGCGGCTCCGTCAGGCGCATTTTTGATTATATGGTTTCCAGCTTGATCGTTCCGTCCTCGCAGGTCGCTTTGATGGAACGGAACGGGTCGACGTAGCTTTTGATGATACGCTCGGCGATGGGGTCTTCGAGGTCGGTCTGGATGGCGCGGCGGAGGTTGCGCGCGCCGTAGGCCACGGAGTAGGACTTCTTGACGAGATAATTCTTGACGCTCTCGTCCCACGTGAATGCAATGCCGCGGCCCTCCAGCGACTGCTGCAGCTCCGCGAGCATGATGTCCGCGATGCCGCGGAAATTGTCCTCGCTCAGCTGGTTGAAGCAGACGATCTCGTCGACACGGTTGATGAATTCAGGGCGCAGGAACTCGCCCAGCGCCTTCATGGCCTTCTCCTTCGACTGCTCGGTCAGACTGCGGCCAAAGCCGACGCTGCCGCCCTTCTGGTTGGAGCCTGCGTTGGAGGTCATGATGATGATCGTGTTCTCAAAGTTGACGACCCGGCCCTGCGCGTCGGTGATGCGGCCATCATCGAGAATTTGCAGCAGGATATTCAGCACGTCCGGATGGGCCTTTTCCAGCTCGTCAAACAGGATGACGGAATACGGGCGGCGGCGGATCTTTTCGGTCAGCTGACCGGCCTCGTCATAGCCGACATAGCCGGGGGGCGAGCCGATGATCTTCGAAACGCTGTGCTTTTCCATGTATTCGGACATATCGAGCCGGATGAGCGATTCGACCGATTCAAACATCTCGCTGGCAAGGCGCTTGACCAGCTCCGTCTTGCCGACACCGGTCGAGCCGACGAAGATAAACGAAACCGGGTGCTTTTTGACCTGAATGCCGACGCGGGAGCGGCGGATGGCGGACACGACGGAGGCAATCGCCTCGTCCTGCCCAACAATATGCTTTTTGAGTTCTGCGTCGAGGTTCAAAAGCTGCTCGTATTCCTGCGCACGGATCTTGCTTGCGGGAATCTTTGTCCAGAGTTCAATGATGCGGGCCAGATTATCAATCGTCAACGCGGGTTTTGGCAGCTTTTCCAGCTCCGTGATCTCGGAATCGAGCTGCAGGTTGCGGCTGCGCAGCTCCGCCATGCGGGCGTAATCGTCCTGCGTCTTTTCGGCGTTCTCCGTGAGCATGGAAAGCTCCAGATCATAATCGGCGTGCTCTTTTTTGAGCGCTTCGAGCCGGCCGATGTTCTTATTCTTGAGGTTCACGTCCGAGCACGCCTCGTCGATGAGGTCGATGGCCTTATCCGGCAGGAAACGGTCAGTGATATAGCGCTCGGAGAGCAGGACGGCCTGCCGCGCGATCTCCGGGGAGATCACAACGCCGTGGAACGTCTCATAATAGTGGCTGATGCCGCGGATGATGGCAATGGATTGTTCAATGGTTGGCTCGGCGACGGTGACGGGCTGGAAGCGGCGCTCAAGCGCGGCGTCCTTTTCGATGTGCTTGCGGTACTCGTTGAAGGTCGTCGCACCGATGACCTGGATCTCGCCGCGCGAAAGCGCGGGCTTGAGGATATTGGCGGCGTTCATGGAACCCTCCGCATCGCCCGCGCCGACGAGATTATGCACTTCGTCAATGACCAGAATGATGTTGCCGAGCTTCTTGACCTCCTCAATGAGGCCCTTCATGCGGCTTTCAAACTGGCCCCGGAACTGCGTGCCCGCGACGAGGGCCGTGAGGTCCATGAGATAGACCTCTTTGTTCTGAAGCTTATACGGGACGTCCTTGTCGGCAATTTTCTGTGCAAGGCCCTCGGCGATGGCAGTCTTACCGACGCCCGGCTCGCCGATGAGACAGGGGTTATTCTTCTGGCGGCGGTTGAGGATCTGAATGACGCGCTCCGTCTCCTCCTCGCGGCCAATGATGCGGTCGAGCCTGCCGTCGCGCGCCTTCTGCGTCAGGTTCTGGCAGTAGCTGTCGAGGAATTTGTGCTTTTTGTTCTTGGGGTTCGGCTTGTCGCCGGAGCGCTGGCGGCTCTCGGTTTTTTCCGGCTCCGGGACGGCAGGCGTGTTGTCCTGCCCCTGACCGGCGGCGCCAAAGAGCTTGTTGAGGAAGGGGAACGTGGCGGTCTGGCTGTCAGCCTCGTCGTCCTCGCTGCCGTCCTCCGCGTCATGGCCCTGACTGAGCAGGCTCTCAAGGCCGTTCATGGCCTCGGTCATTTCGCCGTTGAGATTTTCGAGGTCGTCCTCTGAAAGCCCCATGCGTTCGATCATATCGTCGACGGGCTTGATGCCCATCTCCTTTGCGCATTTGAGGCAGAGGCCCTCGTTGACGGTCTTTCCGCCGTCGATTTTCGTTATAAAAACGACTGCAAGATTCTTTTTGCATCTTGAGCACAGGGTCGGTTTCATAAAAGGCTTCTCCTTATCGTGTTTCCTTCTGCAAAGTATATCACAGGCAGGCCGTCGTATCTTTGCAGAATTGTAAACGTTTTTTGGAAAATTATTTACGGGACATACAGCGTCCCATGGCCGTTGGCCAGGAGAATGGCAGAGCCGTCCTCGCGCATGACGGCGCTGGACGCGCCGGTCGTGTTGTCGGAAACGTCGTATTCCGTGAGATTCTGATCGTAAATGGAAAGCGCGCCGCTCGTCAGGAGGGCGAGATACTTGCCCGAAGCGGAAATGTCCAGAATCTGCTCGCTGATTGGAAGCGTGCCGAGCACTGTCCCGTCATACCCGACGGTCAGGGCGGTATAGCCGTTTCCGGCCTTATAGAGATTCATGACGAGCGTGACGAAGCCGTTTCCGTCCAGCGTGTAGTCTTTGAGATAGGCGTCCTCAAAGGCGTAGCTGCCGAGGCACTGGCCGTCCAGCTCATAGAAATACAGCGCGTCTTCACACAGGACGCAGAGCGTGTTTCCGGGCAGGAAATGCAGATCGTAGATCAGGGCATTTCCGATGGGGATGGTGCGGAGAATTTCCTCCGAATCCGTCCGGAAGAGGACGACAGAGGACTGGAACATCCCGTCCTCCTGCCCGAGTGCGGCAGCGGCGGCGTATTTTGCGCCGGAGGAGACGGTGCAGCGCATGAAATACTGGCTCGACGAGAGCCAGCGGTAGATCAGCGCCTGCTGGCTGTTGTAGACATAGAGCACGGCGCGATAGCCTGACTCACTGGATAAATAGCAGATGCTGCCGTCAGACGCAATATCCGCGTCCAGAATCGGCTTCTGGGATGAAACGTGCAGGACGGAGCCGCGTTTCTGGCTGGCGGCTTCCAGCGTATTGCCGCCGGTGTCGTAGGCCAGCGCGAGGTCACCGCCGGTCTTTAAAACTGGCGCGGACATGGACGCCTGAATGGAGGCTGTCTCCACGCCGTCCTTATCGTAAAGACTCAGGCCCGTCGCGGAGGCGACGGACAGCCCGCCGGACAGCCCGGCATAGCGGTTGGAGTTGCTTTCGTCGTAGACGAATCGGCCCGTTTTGCTGTCCTCGGAGACGTTCAGATAGCGCACGTAGCGCTGCAGCGCGTCCAGATTCAGCCGGTCGCGGAACACATAGGCCGCCACGCCGCCCGTGACAAACACGAGCAGGACCGCAAACACGGCGATCCGCTTTCCTAGGCCCGGATGCTTCTGCGGATGCAGCTGCGAGATATTATCCGACATGGAAAACCGCCTTTCCGTCATCATACCAGAGCTGCGTCATGTAAAGCCCGCCGGGCGGGACGGTCGGCCCCGCCGCCGTGCGGTCGCCGTTCAGGAGGATCTGCGCGACGGCCTCCGGCGGGAACTTTCCTTCGGCGGCATAGACGCAGGTGCCCGCCATGGCGCGGGCCATATTATAAAGAAAGCCGTTGGCGCTGACGCGCAGCGAAATGAGATCGCCGTCGCGCTCGACCTTGTAATCATAAACCGTGCGCACGGTGGATTTGACATCCGTGCCGACCGAGCGGACGGCGGCGAAGTCGTGCGTGCCGATGAAGCAGTCCGCCGCGCGCTGCATGACCGTCTCGTCCAGATGCTTGGGGTAGAACCATGCACGGTTGACATAAAACGGATCGCGGATGCCGGAATTATAGATCAGATACGTATATTCCTTTTTGACGCAGGAGCCGATGGCGTTGAAGTCCTCGTGCACCTCCATCGCGTTTGTCACGACGATATCCTCCGGCAGGTGCGTGTTGAGCGCATACGGGATGCGGTCACACGGAATGCGGGCGGAAGTGCGGAAATTGGCGACATAGACGCGTGCGTGAACGCCTGCGTCCGTGCGGCCGCAGCCGGTCATATGCACCGGATGGCCGACGACGGCCGCCGCCGCCTCTTCCAGCGTCTGGCCGACGGTCGTGACCGTCTTCTGCACCTGCCAGCCGTGATAGGCTGTGCCGAGATATTTGAGCGTCAGGGCGATGTTGCGCATAGGATACTTCCTTATCATCTGAGTGTGAGCGGTGGAAATAGGAGGGCGCTTGTAGGGGCCGATGCCCACATCGGCCCGGCGGATTGCATCGTTTTTACGGTAATCTTCGGCGAATTCGTAACTTCTCATCGGGCCGATGTGGGCATCGGCCCCTACAACTCATTGGGTAGATACAGTACGGATTCGCATCGGGCCTTTGCTTTTTGTGTCTGCCTGCTGCAACCTTTCAGGGGAGCCTTTTGTTACAGGCCAAGCTGCCGCAGGACGATCATGACGGCGAGGAGGGCTGCGCCGGAGAGGTAGGCGAGGTAATCGCGCTTCTGATAGTGCAGCTCGGAGAGCTTTGTGCGGCCCTCGCCGCCGTGGTAGCAGCGGCATTCCATGGCGGTCGCAAGCTCGTCGGCCCGGCGGAACGCGCTGATGAACAGTGGCACAAGAATGGGCACGAGCGCCTTGGCGCGGCTGAGGAGGTTGCCGGATTCAAAATCCGCACCTCTGGCCTTCTGCGCCGACATGATCTTGTCCGTCTCCTCAATCAGTGTGGGAATAAAGCGCAGTGCAATGGACATCATCATGGAAAGCTCATGCACCGGCGCGTGCAGCCTTTTAAGCGGCGACAGCAGGCTTTCCAGCCCGTCCGTCAGCGCGATCGGCGAGGTTGTATAGGTTAACATAAATGTTCCGGCCACGAGCAGGGAAATGCGAAGCACCATGAAAACGGCGTTCTGAATGCCGGATTTTGTGATTTTGAAGATCCAGAACTGCGCAATTGGTTCCCCCTGTCCGTAAAGCAGGTTCAAAAGCGCGGTCAGGATGATGATGAACAGAAGCGGCTTGAGGTTTTTGAGTACGACCTTCAAGCGGATCTTGCTCATGGCAATGACGATGGCGAGGAACGCGGCAATGACCACATAGGAAACGAACCATTTCGCGAGGAACAGCGCGACGATATAGACGATCACGAGCACGAGCTTCGTGCGGGGGTCAAGCTTGTGGATGGGGGTCTGGCCGGGGAAAAACTGGCCGAGGGTCACGTCCTTCAGCATATCTGCGCGCCCCCCTTCAGAAGCGGTTCGAGAAGATCTGCCGCCTGCTCGACCGTATAGGCCGAGGCCGGGACGTTCACGCCGAGCTGCTGCAGCCGCAGCAGCACCTGCGTCATGCACGGCACATTCAGACCCATGGAGACAAGCTCCGCCGCGTGGGAAAAGACCTCGGACGGTGCGCCGGTCATGACGGCGGTTCCCTTTTCCATGACGATCAGGCGGTCAACGTTGGAGGCGATCTCCTCCATCGAGTGGCTGACCATCACAACAGCCGCTTGCTGCGCGGCCTGATAATCGCGGATATTTTTGAGAATGCTCTCGCGGCCTGCGGGGTCAAGTCCCGCCGTCGGCTCGTCGAGAATGAGCACGTCCGGCTCCATGGCGATCACGCCCGCGATGGCCGCGCGGCGCTTCTGTCCGCCGGAAAGATCAAATGGGGATTTGGCAAGCTCCGCCTCGGAAATGCCGACAAAGCCCGCCGCACGGCGGACACGCGCGTCGATCTCGTCTTTGGAAAGGCCCATGTTTTTCGGGCCGAAGGCGATATCGGCGTAGACAGTCTCCTCAAACAGCTGATATTCCGGGTACTGGAACACCAGACCGACGCGGAAGCGGATCTGGCGGGTGAACTTGGGGTCCTCCCAGATGTCGCGGCCGTCAAACAGCACATGGCCGGACGTCGGCTTCAGAAGGCCGTTCATATGCTGCACCAGCGTGGATTTGCCGGAGCCGGTATGGCCGATGAGGCCGACGAACTCGCCCCGGCTGATCGTCAGATCGACGTTCGAAAGCGCCGCGTGTTCAAACGGCGTATCCGGGCTGTAGATATGGGAAAGCTTCTGTATCTCTAAAATAGGCGTCAAGGCTTCTTCCTCCGGGTGTTCTGGTTCAGCTGCGCGCGATGCGCTGCCGGAGCAGCTGCGCGCAGGCCTCCGGCGTCAGCGCGTCGGTCGGAATGTCGACGCCGCGGCGCTTCAGCTCCAGCAGCAGCTGCTCGGTCTGCGGCACGTCGAGGCCGACGCTGCGCAGCAGCGGCTCCTGCGCGAAGACCGCCTGCGGCGTTCCGTCGGCGACGATCCTGCCCTCGGACATGGCGATCACGCGGTCCGCGCGTGCGGCCTCGTCCATGTGATGGGTGATCAGAATGACCGTCATGCCGGTTTCCCGGTTCAGCCGTTCGATGGTATCGAGCACCTCGCGCCGGCCCTGCGGGTCGAGCATGGCAGTCGGCTCGTCGAGCACGACGCACTGCGGCTGCATGGCGAGCACGCCCGCGATGGCCACGCGCTGCTTCTGCCCGCCAGACAGGAGCTGCGGGGCGTAGGTGCGGTAGTCGTACATCCCGACGGCCCTGAGCGCGTCGTCGACGCGCTGCCGGATCTCCTGCGACGCGACGCCGAGGTTTTCCGGCGCAAAGGCGACGTCCTCCTCTACGACATTGGAGACGATCTGGTTGTCCGGGTTCTGGAAGACCATGCCGACGTGCTGCCGGATGGCGAGAAGCATCTCCTCGTCCTTCGTATCCATGCCGTAGACCGTCACGCTGCCGCCTGCGGGCAGGAGAATGGCGTTAAAATGCTTGGCAAGCGTCGACTTGCCGCAGCCGTTATGTCCGAGCACGGCGACAAAGCTTCCCTGCTCAATGGACAGGCTCAGGTCGTCGAAGACGATATGCGTCTCGCCGCCGTCCTGACCCTCATACGTATAATGCAGGTCGTTTACCTGAATCGCTGTGGTCATGGCTTCTCCTTTGTCCAGCGGCACGTCGCACCGCACGGCAGAGCCAGGCCAGTATCGCGCACCGGCAGGCCGAGCTCATCGGAACTGGTATAGCCGCCGTATTTCTTCGAGACGATTGTCTCCGTCAGATAGCGCATGACGGACGGGGCCAGACCCGTCGTATAGGAATTGATGATAAAAAACAGCGGATCGTCGGAAAGCACGCGGCTGACCAGCTCCACAAACAGATACAGATTCTCCTCCAGCTTCCAGACCTCGCCGGACGGGCCGCGCCCGTAGCTTGGCGGGTCCATGATAATCGCGTCGTAGGTCTTGCCGCGGCGGATCTCACGCTCGACAAACTTGGCGCAGTCGTCCACGATCCAGCGGATGGGCCTGTCCTCAAGCCCGGAGACCTTTGCGTTTTCCTTTGCCCAGAGCACCATGCCCTTGGCCGCATCGACGTGACAGACGCTTGCGCCCGCAGCGGCGCAGGCGATGGTCGCGCCGCCCGTATAGGCGAACAGGTTCAGAACGCGGACGGGACGGCCCGCATTGCGGATTCTCTCCATCATGAAGTCCCAGTTGGCAGCCTGTTCCGGGAAAACGCCGGTATGCTTGAAATTCATGGGCTTGACCTGAAAGGTCAGCTCCTTATAGCGCACCTGCCATTGGGCGGGCAGACGCAGATTCTGCCATTTTCCGCCGCCGGTGTTCGAGCGCGCGTAGCGCGCGTCATACTTCCGCCAGAGCGGATCGTCCTTCGGCGTGTTCCAGATCACCTGCGGATCCGGGCGCACGAGGATATATTTCCCCCACCGTTCGAGCTTTTCCCCGGCGGAGGTATCGAGGACCTCATAGTCCTTCCAGCTGTCAGCAAGCCACATATTGCTCTCCTGTCTGCGTTTGATTATGGGGTGCCGCCGTCTGCGGCGCTGCTCCAGATGTCGGACGCGTCCGGATCGGACTCGTCGTCCTCCTCGTCCTCCTCCGGCTCAGGTTCGGGCAGATCGTCCTCGCTGTGGATATAGCACTCGACGTTGATCGAATCCACGTCCGGCGAAACGGCGGCATAATACCCTGCCGGAAGATTGCCCGTCAGGATCGCGTAGGCCTGATCGAGCACCACAACACCGTTTTTGGGGAAGGCGCGGGACACGTCGAGCAGCGCGGCCTTGTGCGTGGCGTTGCCGGGAACCTGCACGCAGAACTCGTTTGCCACATGGCCGGAGGCGTTGCAGATGTCGACCAGCTTGTGGGCGGTGCACTGCGCCGTCGGCACGTCATGCGCGCTGAGCGTGACGCGGACCGTGCGGTCGCCGCGCGGGTCGAGCGCGCAGGCGTCGGACGGCAGAAGACCGCTGTCGCGGCAGACCGTGACCTCCACAAGATTGGCGGGCTGCTTGAACGATTTATCCTTCAGGTTCTGATGCACAAGGCGCATGACCTTCTGCCACATGACGATGGAGGGATTGGTGTCGGAATCCGTCAGCACGATCTCCTCCGGGTCATTGTAGCCGCACCAGACGACGCCGGTATAATACGGCGTATAGCCCGCGAACCAGCGGTCGAAATCGCGCGAGGTCGTGCCGGTCTTGCCGGCTACGGTCATGTTTTCCAGCTGCGCCGCCGTGCCGGTGCCCTTTTCGACGGTCGATTTGAGCATATCGGTGATATACCACGCGGTCATGTCCTTCATGGCGACGTGGGATTCCTGCGTGTTGTCCAGAATGACCTGTCCGTTCGAATCCTTCACAACGGTGTAAGTCCGGGCCTCGCGCCAGACGCCCTCGTTGGCAAACGCGGCGTAGGCCGCCGTCATGGCGCGGACTGTCACGCCTCTTGTGAGGCTGCCGAGGGCGAGCGCCCAGAGGTTCACGTCGGACAGCTCTTCGCCGTTCGTGGTCTTGTACGAGGAGACGAGCGTGGACAGGCCCATCTTGTCCTTGGCGAAGGAATAGCTGTATTCCGGCGTCATCTGCGCCACGAGCTTGACCGGGACGGTATTGATGGACTGCTCGACGGCCTCTTCCACGGACACGAGGCCGCGGTAGGTCGAGTCGAGGTTCTTGGGCCAGGTCGCCGTATCGGTGAAGGAGTACGGCGTATCGTCCAGAACGGTTGCGGGCGTGATGAGGCCAAGCTCGATGGCGGGCGCGTAGACCGCGACGGGCTTGATGATGGAGCCGGGGGACAGAAGGCTTCTTGTCGCACAGTTCCAGACGAGGCTGCCCTGCTTTTTGCCGACGCCTCCAGCCAGAGCGACGATATCGCCGGTCGTATTGTCGACAATAACGATGCCGGACTGGAGCTGCTGGGAGCTGGCCGTTGCGGGCAGGCTCGAAAGATCCTCATAGACCTGATCGACGGCGGCCTGCACATCAGGGTTGACGGTGGAATAGATCTGATAGCCGCCGGTCTTGACCATCGTATAGACGATGTCGTATTCATAGCCGGTCTTGTCGCACAGGTCGTTGACCACGTCGTTGATAACCTGATCGACGAACCAGGAATAATTGTCGTCGGACTTTTTCTTTTCGCGGCTGGCGTTCGTGAATACCAGCTCCTGCGTGACGGCCTCGTCGTACTGGGCCTGATTGATATAGCCCTGCTTGAGCATCTCGGAGAGAATGATCTCCTGCCGCTCCTTGTTGTTTTCTGCGCTGATATACGGGTCATAGCGCGAGGGGTTGTTGGTGATGCCGATCAAAGACGCGCACTCCGCCAGCGTCAGATCCTTGACGTCCTTGCCGAAGTACACGCGCGAGGCGGACTGCACGCCGCGGCAGTTTTCACCGAGCGGGATGATATTCAGGTACAGCTCCATGATCTGCGGCTTGGTGTGCGTTTTTTCGAATTCCAGCGCGCGATAGATCTCGACCAGCTTGCGGCGCACGGTCACCTCGCGTTCGCCGGTGGCGTTTTTGATGAACTGTTGCGTGATGGTCGAGCCGCCGGCCTCGCTCTTGCCGAGGAACATTTTGAAGCAGGCACGCATCGTCGTGACCCAGTCGACGCCCTGGTGCTTTTCAAAGCGCTTGTCCTCGATGGCGATGCAGGCGTTGATGAGGTTCTTGGGGATATCGTCGTATTCGACGAACGTGCTGTTCGAGCCGCCGTAGATGGCCTGCAGCACCTCATACTTTCCGGTATCCGGGTCTTCATAATAGATGACGGAGGTCTGCTCCATGGAAAAGCTGTCGGAGGCCCACTGCGCCTGCTCGGACAGATCGTTTTTTACATAGACCGCGAACAGGCACGCAAAGATCACGGCCGTCAGAAACGCCGTCAGAAGGATCGTGCCGACGATCTTCCCGATCACCGCGAAGATATGTCTGACGCCTCCGGCTCGTTTTCCGCTGTTCATGTTATCTTGTTTTGCCATACGGAACCTCCATGTTTGCTCTGGCATACAGGCAGGCGGCGCAGCGCCGCATAATCGCATTTTATCTTAATGATTATAACACATCTGTCAATTATTTTGAAAACAAATTTTGAAATCCATGCACGCATTTTATTCTTCCTGTTTTTGCGTGCATTTTCTGTGGAAAATATCGAATATTCGGATATATTTGCAACAAATCCGGCATTGTACCGCGCAATTCGCGGAAACGGTCAGCAAATTCCTCTTGATTTTATACGGTCTTCCGGTTAGAATAGGAGCATGAAAGCAAACGATACGGAGGCTTCCCATGGAACAGCAGTACGGCGACGATTTCATCAGCATCACCGACGAAGACGGCAAGGAATATGAGCTTGAGGTCCTTGCAGAGCTCGAGCACGACGGCAGCCGCTATCTGGCCCTCGTTCCGGCAGGCTCCGGCGACGATGAGGCCGAGGATCTTGAGGTCAGCATCCTCAAGTCCGTGGAGGAAAACGGCGAGGAATTCCTTGAGGCCATTGAAGACGACGCAGAGCTTGAGGCGGTCTACAGTGCGCTGATGGATCTGATCTACGAGGACGAGGAAGAGCCGGAGGCATAAACGCAGCCTCTGCAGTCCACAATAGAATATGAGATCGTAAAAGACGCGTCCCTGCGGGGTGCGTGACGGGTCCACTTAAACCCACATTATATTCAGGGGATGCCGGAACTTTTGCTGTCGATTGCAGGCCTCCCGCCCACGGCTTTGACCGGTGGTGGACGTTGGAAGCAGAGAAGCAGCAAAGAGGCAACCCACCTGCCCTTTCGTGCAGGTTATAATTGGATTCGCACGGCTTCTGCGGGGATACGTTTTGGCCCAAAAGCGCTTTGCTCTGGCAAAGCGCTTTTCTTTTTCTGCATATTCCGCAAAATTATGCTTGCATATGGCGCGTCTTTTCGGTATAATACGCATTGAATTGCCTGAGGGGATGACTTCCCGCTTTTTTCGGGCAAAAACCCAGACTTATGAGAGGAATGATCCCAAATGAGCGCATCCCGTGAAAAAAACAAGCGCAAGGAACAGGCAGCAGTTCCTGAGACTGCCAATGAAGCAAAGAAAGGCATGAGCAAGGGCCTGAAGACGACGCTGATCGCCGTCTGCACCGTTCTGGTCGTCTGTATCGTTGTCTTCTTCTATATGCTGACCAGCGGCTTCTTTGCCTCGCACACCACCGCCGCGACCGTCAGCGGCCACAACCTTTCCCCGGCTATGGTCAACTACTTCTATAAAAACGCCTACAGCACCATGCAGGAGCAGTACGGCGATTTTATGAGCTATATCCTGGACACCAACTCTCCGCTCGACGAGCAGACCTATGACGCCGACACCGGTGAGACCTGGGCCGATTTCTTCACCCAGCAGGGTCTGACCACCGCAGCGGAGGTCTACGCGATCGCCGACGAGGCCAAAGCCAACGGCTACACGCTTTCCGAGGAGGAGCAGGCTGCCATCGAGTCGCAGCTCACGTCGCTCGATCTCTACGCCGCCTATTCCAACATGAACCGCAACAGCTATATCGCGGCCGTCTACGGCACGGGCTGCAGCGAGAAGAGCTTCCGCGAATATCTTGAAGTTACAACGCTTGCAAGCAGCTATGCGCAGTCCATCAACAACGGCTTCACCTATACCGACGCGGAGATTGCCGCCGAGTATGAAGCGAACCCCAACAGCTATGACGCCGTGACCTACCGGCAGTTCCTCGTCTCCGACTCGCTGTTCCAGACCTCGACGGACAGCAGCGACGAAAGCACAGCGGACAGCAGCGACGAAAGTACAGCGGACAGCAGCGACACCACCGAGGAGCTGTCTGAGGAAGAACTGACCGCGCTCAAGGAGGAGATGGCCTCCACGATGGCCGCCGACACCGCACACGACGAGCAGGCCTTCATCAACGCAGCCTATGAAAACGCGCAGGATTCCGCGAAGGAAAGTTATGCTGACGAGAGCTATACGCTGAAGGAAGACCAGCTGTATTCCTCGCTGAGCAGCGACGTTGCCGACTGGCTGTTCGACGCATCCCGCACGGAAGGCGACACGACCTATATCGCGAACGACAGCGGCGTTTACTACGTTCTGTACTACATCTCCCGCAGCACGAACGACTATCTGCTCCCGAACGTGCGCCATATCCTGATCTCCGTCAGCGACACCTCCGACGAGACTGCGATGGAAGAGGCCCGCGCAAAGGCCGACGAGATCCTTGCCGAGTTTAACGCCGGTGACAAGACGGCGGAAAGCTTCGGTGAGCTGGCCAAGGAGAATACCGGCGATTCCAACGGCGACGAGGGCGGTCTGTATGAGAACATCATGCCCGGCCAGATGGTCACCGAGTTCAACGACTGGTGCTTCGATGAGAGCCGTCAGCCCGGCGACACCGGTATTGTTGAGACGTCCTATGGCGTGCACGTCATGTACTTCGACGGCTTCGGCAATTCCTACCGCGACACGCTCGTTGAAAATGCTCTGCGCACTGCGGATTACAACGCGTGGCACGACGGTGTTGTTGGCGATAATACCTACACGACCGTTCCGTTCGGTATGAAGTTCACCACGAAATAATCCCGTCTCCAACAGCCGCCCATCCGGGCGGCTGTTCGCGTATAAAACGCCCCTTCTCACGGCAGACTATGCCATGGGAAGGGGGTTTTCAGATGCGGGAATATACACAGCCGCGCATCGGCTTCTGCCTGCTGGCAGGTGCGCTGGCAGGCTTTGTCAACGGATTTTTTGGTGCGGGCGGCGGCATGGTGCTCGTGCCGCTTCTGATCTGGCTCTGCAGGCTCGAGGATAAGGCGGCCTTTTCGTCCGCAATCGCAGTGATCCTGCCGCTGTGCATCGTTTCGATCGTGATCTATGCGCTGCATGACAGCCTGCCGGTTTCGGACGCGCTTCCTTATCTCATCGGCGGTGCGGCCGGCGGCGTTCTTGCGGGGCTTCTGTTCCGAAAAATGCCGGCCAGGGCGCTGCACCTGATCCTCGGCGGTGTGATCCTTGCGGGGGGTATCCGCCTGATCGTATGCTGACGCTGCTTGCAGCCGCTGCCGCAGGGCTTGTCTGCGGCGTTTTATCGGGCTTCGGCATCGGCGGCGGAAGCCTGCTGATGGTCTGGATGACCGCTGTCCTGTCCATGGAGCAGCGAGCGGCGCAGGGTGTGAATCTGCTGTATTTTCTTCCCTGTGCGGCCTGCGCGCTGATCTTTCATATCAAAAATAAGCAGATCGTCTGGCGTGCAGTCTGGCCCGCAGCCCTTGCAGGCAGCGTCTGCGCCGTGGGCGGCGCGCTGCTGGCCCAGAACGTGGACGCGGAGCTGCTGCGGAAGCTGTTCGGCGGGTTTCTGATTCTGGTCGGACTGTCGGAGATCATTTTAAAGGGGCTGAAACAGAGCAAGCCAGATGGCTGAACGTCGTTTTTTCTCTGCCGCCGCGATTGCCGGCAGCATTGCGGAGGTCATTTATCCGGTCCCGCAAGGCCTGCGGGGCCGCGTGATCGACCGGATGGACAGATTTCTTCTGAATACCATCGTGGAGTCGGTAGACTTCTTATATCGCCGTTTCCCTGCATAAGCGGGCGGGTGCATCCGGATCCGCCGAAGGCCGGTCTGTTATTCGCTTGCCGTGGGCTTCCGGCATTCGTCCGTGATCTCGGCCTTTAATGCGCGCAGCGCGGGCTGCTCCACGTCGCGCGGGTAGGGGAGGGCGGAAAGATCAAATTCGCGGATGGTGCTGTCCGGGTGCATGACGACGATCTTCTGGCCGAGCAGCAGCGCCTCTTCGAGCTGGTGCGTGACAAGGACGATGGTGCGCGGGAGCTTTTTCTGGATGGCGAGCAGCTGCGACTGTAATTCACCGCGCGTCAGAAAGTCCAATGAGGCAAACGGCTCGTCCATCAGCAGCAGCTGCGCCTGACTGGCCAGCACCCGCGCAAGGCCCAGCCGCTGCTTCATGCCCGTGGAAAGCTCCGCCGGGGTGAGGTCGGCAAAGTCCTGCAGCCCGACGAGGCGCACGAAATCGGCGGCCTTTTCATAGCGCTCCTCCGGCGTCTTGCCCACGCCGCAGGCCATGGCGACGTTGCGCTGCACGTTCGTCCACGTGATGACATACGGGTCCGGGCTGAGAAGCGCGCTGTGCCAGCCCTGCGGCATCTCGATCTGTCCCGCGTCCGGCTGCTCCTTTCCGGCCAGCAGCTTCAAAAGCGTGCTCTTGCCGCAGCCGCTGCGGCCCACGATGACCGTCAGCTGTCCGATGGGGAAACAGACGGAGAGATCGCGCAGCACCTGCCGTGTGCGGCTCTGCCGCGTCTGGCCGGTAAGCACGATCTCGCTGGAATAGGATGTATAGGATTTTTTGATATGCTGCAATGCGACTGCGTCCATAAAACTGTCTCCGTTCGATGAATTCGAAACTGATTCTAGCAGATTTCGACAGAAGATACAAGACAAAAAATCATCCTGACCACCGGCCCAGCCGGTGGTCAGGATCTGTTTACTCAGCCGATGTAATTGAAGGGATTGACGTCTGCACCGTTATAGTAGATGGTGAAGTGCAGGTGCGGGCCGGTCGACCAGCCGGTGGAGCCGACGTAGCCGATGGTCTGTCCCTGTGTGACGTAATCGCCGACGGACACGGAGCAGGACGGCTGGTGCGCGTAGAGGCTGGAATAGCCGTCGCCGTGGTTGATGACCACATAATAGCCCCAGGCTGCGGAATAGGCCGCCGTCGTGACCGTGCCGGATTTTGTCGCAAGGATCGCCGTACCGGCTGCCGCGCCGAAGTCCACGCCGTTGTGCCAGCTGTATTTGCCGGTCAGCGGGTGCGTGCGGTAGCCATAGGAGTCCGTGACCTGACACTGATACGGAAGGGGATACAGCCAGCCGCCCGTGTTGGTCGCGCCGCTGGAATTGCTGTTCGAGCCTTTGTTGTTGTTCTGCCGGTTCAGCGCTGCGATGCGCTCAGCCTCCTCCTTGGAAAGGGCGGCATAATACGCGGCCTCGGACTTGGCAATCTCGTCAGACAGCTCGGCCTCGTCGGCCATGTTCTGCTCGTAATCGGCGTTCATTTCCTCGTAGGCCTGCATCATTTCCAGCAGCAGACTGTCGGCCTCGGTGCGCTGCGCCTCAAGCTCCGCCTCCTGCTGGTCAAGCTCCTCGCGCGTCGTGTCAAGCTCTGCCATCTGCTGCTCAAGCTCCGTGCGCTCGGATGCGATCTGCTCGGAGACGGCCTTCATCTTTTCCAGCATCAGCTGGTCCGCCTTGGCGATCTCCTGAATCACGTCGATCTTGTCCAGCAGATCCGAGAAGCTGTTCGCGCCGAACAAAATCGCCCAGTAGGAGATATTGCCCGTCTCCTCCATGGAGCGGATGCGGGTCTTATACTGCTCGTTCAGGCGCTGTTCCTCGGCTTGGGACGCTTCGAGCTCGGCCTGCTTGTTGGCAATCAGCAGGCTGTACTGCTGCACCTGCTCGTTCAGGTTGTTGATGGACGCCTGCGTCATGCTGATCTGCTGGTCGATATCGGATTTCTTATCGACGAGCGTCTGGGTCTTGGTCTGGTTTTCCTTGATCTTTGCCTGAAGCGCTTCGCGCTCCTTTTTGAGCTCTGCCTGCTGATTGCGGAGGCCGGAGAGCTCTTTTTTGATCTCCGAGCTGGACGCGGCGTTGACCATGATAATGAGGGCGCTTGAGACAAGGCCCAGCAGCATCACGGCGGCCAATACCAAACAGACGATCCGGCGGGCGGAGCCGCTTTTCTTTTGTTTCATAAGTAAAAGGTACCTCCCGGTTTTACACCTTCAGGAACTTCCGGATGGACAGCAAGCTGCCGAACACGCCCACGAGGAAGCCCGTGATCGCGTAGGCGGCTGCGACGATCTCAATGACGTCCGTGAACGGAGTCAGGACGAACAGCTTGAGCGTGTCGAGCTGCGCGATCTTCGAAAGGACGAAATCATACAGGCCCCATTCGAGGAAGAAGCCGACTGCGGCGGCGATAATACCAATAATAAAGCCCTCGACGATAAAAGGCAGTCGGATAAAGGCGTTGGTCGCGCCGACCATCTTCATGATAGCGATCTCCTCGCTGCGGGAATACATGGCAAGCTTGACGGTGTTGGAAATGATGAACAGCGAGACGACGAACAGCACTGAGACAATGACGAGCGAGGCAATATTCAGAACGTTCTGCACGGTCTGGAAGCCCTCGGCGATCTCAAAGTGCGCCGAAACATCCGCTACACCCTCAATATCCTTCAGCTTTTCATACGTCTGCTTCAGCAGCGAGTTATCCTCGACTGTGACGACATAGCGGTCGCGCAGCGTATCGGGGTCGATGCCCGCAAACAGCGACGCGTCGTTCTGCTCGTCAATAAAATCCTCCAGTGCCTGCTCCCGCGAGACAAAGACCGCGGAGCGGACGTTGGTGATGAGGTTGATCTGCGAACCGACGGATTTTGCCTTGGCCTCGGAATAGCTCTCGTCGATGTAGACGAGCATCTCGTTCTTCTGCTCCAGCTCCTTGACCATGGCGCTGGTATTATAGAGAATGAGGCAGAACGAGCCCATGATAATGAGGCACGCCACCGTCACGCAGATGGCCGCGAAGGACATGAAGCCGTGCAGGAACACGCCCCGGAAGCCCTCGCGCAGTAAGTAACCGATGTTATTCTTCTTCATTGAGATAATACCCGTCCATTCCGTCGCTGATGATCCTGCCCTCGTTGATGGCGACGACACGCTTGGTAAAGCGGTTGACAAGCTCCCGCTCGTGCGTGACGACCAGAACCGTGGTGCCGAGGGCGTTGATCTGTTCGAGCAGCATCATAATTTCGAGTGAGCGCGCCGGGTCAAGGTTGCCCGTGGGCTCATCGGCGATGATGACGCTGGGATTGTTGACAAGCGCTCTTGCGATGGCGACACGCTGCTGCTCACCGCCAGACAGTTCGTTCGGAAGTCGGCGGCCCTTTGTCTCCAGTCCGACCAACTCGAGCACATACGGCACGCGCTTCTGGATCTCCTTCTCCGGCGCGCCGATCACGCGCATGGCAAACGCGACGTTTTCATAGACGGATTTGTCGCTGATGAGGCGGAAATCCTGAAAGATGACGCCGAGCGTCCGGCGCAGATACGGCACGGCACGGCTGCGGAGCTTTTCGACGGCGAAGCCGTTGACAAGCGCGCTGCCGGAGGTCGGGCGCAGTTCGGCGGTCAGAATTTTGATGATGGTGGACTTGCCGGAGCCGGACGGGCCGACCAGAAAGACAAATTCGCCGTCGTCGATCTTCATGGAAATGCCGTTCAGCGCGATCGTGCCGGTGTCGTAGGTTTTATGCACATCCTGTAATTCGATCATGTTAAACTCCGATTTTCAAAGCATTGCGCGGGTCAGATGAGTCTGTTCTCGCGCGAGACAAGATATTTCTTGACCATGAGGGCGACCTTGAAGATGATCGCGTCGTCAAACTCGCGCAGGTCAAGGCCGGTGAGCTTCTTGATCTTCTCAAGCCGGTACACCAGCGTGTTTCTGTGGACGAACAGCTTGCGGGATGTTTCGGAGACGTTCAGATTGTTCTCAAAGAACTTGTTGATCGTGAACAGCGTCTCCTGATCGAGCGTGTCGATGGAGTTCTTCTTGAACACCTCGGACAGGAAGATCTCGCAGAGCGTCGTCGGGAGCTGATAGATCAGGCGGCCGATGCCGAGATTTTCATAGTTGATGATCGTTTTTTCCGTCTCAAAGACCTTACCGACCTCAATGGCGACCTGCGCTTCCTTATAGGCGTCGGCCAGCTCACGCAGGTGGCCCGCAACGGTGGAGATGCCGATGACGGTCTTGACAAACAGCTCGGACCGGAGCGTCTGCTCGATGGTCTGCGCCGTCTGCAGCAGCTCGGCCTTTTCTGTGCCGGGCGCGATCTGCTTGACGATGGCGATATCCGTCTCGTTGATGGACAGGACAAAGTCCTGCTGCTTGTCCGGGAACATACCGGAAAGCACGTCGACGGAGGCGACGTCCGCCCGGCCTACCTGCCGGACGAGGAAGACGGCGCGCGGCGCGTCGGTGACGAAGTGCAGCTCCTTCGCGCGGATATAGATATCGCCCGGCAGAATGTTGTCGGTGATGATATTCTTGACGAAGGTTCCCTTGTCGTGCTTTTCCTCATAGTAGGTCTTCGCGCCGTTGAGCGCGACGTAGGCCATGACGCACAGACTTCTGGCGATCTCGTCGTCGCCCTCGGCAAACACGGCGTAGTCAAAGTAGGCGCTCCAGGAAACAAGCGGCTTGAAGGTCTTTTTGTCGACGACGACAATGGAATCCGGGGCGCTGTTGAGTTTGATAACGGCCTCGGGCCATTTTTCCCCGATGCGCGAGGTGTCGCTGCAGGAGATCACGGTGCTGTCGGCGTCGATCACGCCGATCATGCGGTCGGTCGCCTCCTTCATCTGGACGATCACACTCTGAAAAACGCGGCTGGACATAATACGCCCTCCCTATTACAACTTGCTTTTTACACAAACAACCATTGACATAATACTACGTTTTCGGCAGAAGCGCAAGGCCTTTTTGACATTTTATTTGAAAACGGCTATCTTTTTTTGTGGCATTTTCATAGTTTTTCGTCATTTGCTCCAAATTCAGGGGGCTTTGCTCTCAAAATATGCAAGTTTTTTCTTCCGTCAAAATCACAGGATATTCTGCAGAAGCCCTTCGGCCTCCACAATATCCAGTTCTTTTGTCTGTCCCAGCGGGAGAGATCCGAGCGTCAATCCGCCTTCTGCCTCGCGCCGCAGATATGTTACCGGACAGCCCCTGCTGGCGAGCATCCGGCGCACCTGATGGTACTTTCCCTCCTGCACGCAGACGATGGAGCGCCCGTCAGACAGCGGCGTGAGCCTTGCCGGCAGGCAGTGCAGGCCGTCGGCCAGCACCAGTCCCTGCTCGAACGCGCGCACATCCTCCGGCCCTGTCCGGCCCTCGTGCTCGGCGTAATAGCGCTTCCAGACACCGTGCCGGGGAGACAGAATGCGGTGGGCCAGATCGCCGTCGTTTGTCAGCAGCAGAAGCCCCTCCGTATCCTTGTCAAGCCTGCCGACGGGCATAACGCCGAGTCTCCGGTATTCGTCCGGCACAAGTTCCATGACGGTCTTTGCCTTCGGATCGTCGGCGGCGGTCAGATAGCCTGCGGGCTTGTGGAGCATGATGAGGACCGGCCCGCGCAGGCGCACGGGCCGGCCGTCCACGGCGATATGGACGGCTGCTTCGTCAAATTTCCGGCTCTCGTCGGTCACGACCGCGCCGTCTGCGGTTACGCGGCCCGCGCGGATGATCGCGCGCAGCGCCTTCCGGCTGGCGACGCCCGCCTCACTCAGAATTCTGTCCAGTCTCTGCATATGGCTGCTCCTGTCATAAATAAAATCGGTCTGCATAGGTTGTACCATGCAATCAAATAGATCGGAGGAATCGTTCCATGGTCATCATGACGGCGAAGGTCCCCAAAAGAAGACTGCTGCTCATCGTGCTGCTGCTCATCGCGGCGGCGGTCGTGCTGGCGCTCTGCCTGCGCGGCGCGGGCGGCGAAACGGAAAAGCCCGCGAAAACAGGCACGCAGGGCGCAACGAACGAGGCGCGCATCGCCTTCCTCGAGAGCTACGGCTGGCAGGTCGAGCCGGAGCCGGTCAAGACCCAGCAGGTCACCGTCCCGGCTGACCCCAGCGAGGTCTTCCTGCGCTACAACGAGCTTCAGATCTCGCAGGGCTACGATCTGCTGCAATACAGCGGCAAGGAGCTGACGCGCTACGTCTACCGGATCACAAACTACCCGGACGAAAGCGGCGTGTATTACGCAACGCTTCTGGTCAAAGACGGCCAGGTCGTCGGCGCAGACGTCGCCTCCAGCGCAAAAACCGGCGTCATGCACGGGCTGAAGATGCCGGAATGAGGGTCAGCGCGCGTTCCGGCTAGGCCGTTTCCGACGCGCCTCCGGCGGCCCATTCTTTTCCGCCTTGCCGGAAAAGAATGGGGAGAAAAGGGGCGCTATGATACACGCCGCCTGTTACGGTACAACAGATTTGCAAATAGTTACGTTTGAATAGCTGCGTTAAAAACGTCTTACGTTTGAAACCTGCGGGGCAGTACGAATTCGCCGAAACTCTGTAGGGGCCGATGCCCACATCGGCCCACGGGGAAGTATCGAATTAGCCGAAGATTACCGTAAACCCGGTACATCCTGCGGGTGGACAGAGCCGTCCACCCCTACGAAATACGGGGAATCGAAAACCGGCGGCGTAGGGGCCGACGACTCTGTCGGCCCTGAAAATGTTGTGGATTCGCTACAGGTTTCCGTAAAAACGATGCAAACTGCCGGGCCGATGTGTACCGGCAAGCGGCAGACCCACATCCGTAACGCTCCTTCGTCGCGAACGGCAGCTGCAAATTTTCAAGAAGAGTTCCTGCATTGCAAAATGCATCGTTGGCCGCAAATTCGTCGAAAGATTCTGCCGCCCAACCGCTCACATCCACAGCGGCAGCACCGTGATCCCCAGCTCTTCGGCAAGGCGGACGGTTGCGGCGGTGCCGCCGGGGGTGCCGTCGAAGACGGAGATGAGCAGCTGCGCGCGGCGGAGCATTTCGCGGTTGCGCCGGAGCATACAGCCGGGGCTGTAGTGATCCTCCAGCACCTCAAGCTGATCGCAGGCGGCAAGAAGCGCCCAATAGCGCGCGACGGAAGCCTCGTCCCAGCCGTCCGGCTGCGACGGGCAGGGGACGAGGGCGCACAGCTGTGCGTCCTGCGCGCCGTCGGCCCTTGCGGCAAGGACGGCCTCGGCAAAATACTGATCGCAGCCGCGGGCCATGCCGCACAGGAAGGTATGAAAGCCCCGGTCATAGACCTCCCGCACCGTGCGGCGCAGAAGCGTCTTGAGCGCGGCGCAGCGCAGATCGTCTTCGTTCCGGCCCCACGGCAATCGCTCCGGCCGGTGGCCGGTAAAGGCGCAGATCACAGGCACTTCCCTCCCGGTTCGTTTTTTTCAGTATATCAGAAAAACTGCCTCTTTACAAGCGGCCCGCGGCGTGCTACTATACGGGTACAATTGAATCGATCTTCAGGGCAGGGCGAAATTCCCGACCGGCGGTAAAGTCCGCGAGCGCAAGCTGAACCGGTGTGATTCCGGTACCGACAGTACAGTCTGGATGGAAGAAGATTTTTTACGCGGCAGCCAGACATAGTTTATTTGGGCCGTCCGTTTGCAGCACCTGAAGCTCGTTTCAGGTGCTTATTTTGTTTTGCAAAGGATGATCTGAATGAAAACGCTGTTCGCCTCGATCTCGGAAAATGTTCAATTTGTGCTGCTCTGTCTGGCAGTCACGGCGGCGGTCGTGCTGCTGGCGTGGGGAGGGGAGCGGTTGGTGATGAAAAAGCGCCACCGGCTGAACACGGCGCACACCATCACGACCGTCGGGATGCTGGCGGCAATTTCGGGCGTTCTGATGGTGATCGAGCTGCCGCTGTTCTTCGCCCCGCCGTTTTACAAGCTCGATTTCAGCGAACTTCCGGTCCTGATCTGCGCGTTTTCGCTGGGGCCGGTCGCGGGTGTGGTCTGCGAATTTCTGAAGGTGCTCATCCACCTGCTGCTTAAAGGCACGTCGACGGCGTTCGTCGGTGATCTGGCAAATTTCCTCGTCGGCTGCTCATTTGTGCTGCCCGCGTCGATTTTGTACCAGAAGCTGCTGAGCAAAAAGGGCGCGGTCGCGTCTTTGGCGCTCGGCACGGGCGTTATGACCGTGTTTGGAAGCCTTTTTAACGCATGGTTCCTTATCCCGCGTTTTGCCGTCATGTACGGCCTGCCGCTCGACGCCATCATCGCCATGGGCACGCAGGTCAACGGCGCGATCACCGACCTGTCCACGCTCGTGCTGCTGGCCGTCGTGCCGTTCAACCTGCTCAAGGGCGTGCTGGTGTCCGTCCTGACGTTCTTCCTCTATAAGCGCGTAGAGCGGCTGTTCTTCCGCAAAAAGACGGCGGAATAAGCCTGCGTAAACCGCACCAAAGGCTCCCCCTTTGCGCAATGTCATCAACTTAAGACCATAGACGGTTTGTTTTACGCAAAAACCGTTGAAATACAACCGCAGTTGGTAGGGGCGGGGCTCTGCTCCGCCCGGCAGAATGCAGTGAATTCCTTCGAGAATTTGCGGCGAATCCGCAAGCAGTTACCTCTTTGGATGTAGGGGGCAGCTGTGAATTCGCCGAAGATTCCCGTAAAATCGGTACATCCCGCGGGCGGACAGAGTCGTCCGCCCCTACAGAGAGTGCGAAGGGTTGTTGTAGGGGCCGACGACTCTGTCGGCCCATTGAGAAGTTACAAATTCGCCGTAGATTCCCGTAAAAACGGTGCATTCTGCCGGGCCGATGTGTACCGGCAAGCGGCAGACCCACATCCGTAACGCTCCTTCGTCGCGAACGGCTGTGACCGGCATCGGCCTCTACGGCCAAGCGGGTAAGTGCATACGGATTCGCCGAAGATTTTCGATAATTCGGTGTATCCTGCCGGGCGGAGCAGAGTCCCGCCCCTACCAACTGCATTTGTTTTGCCGTTTTTTTGCATAAAACAAATGCACCGGTCTTAAGTTGATGACATTGCCCCTTTGCGAAAGGGGGAGCCTTTGGCGCTGCAATCGAGCAAAAAAGACTTGACAAACATCCGGAATCGGACTATACTGCAATGGTCTGATTTCGGACAGTTGGGAGGCGCGGATATGAACCGGGTTTTTGATCAGGCGCTGATGGCGTACAACAAAGAGACGAAAAAGCTGGACGATCTCTATCGGAGCGCGGCGAAGACCTGCGGCATGGCCGAATGCGCGTTCTGGATCCTCTACACGCTCCGCGTCGAGGAAAAAAGCTTTACACAGGCGGAGATCTGTGAGTTCCTTGTCGAGCCGAAGCAGACCGTTAATTCAGCCCTCAAAAAGCTCGTCGCGGAGGGCTATCTTGCGCTTTCAGCCGGCACGGACCAGCGCAGCAAGCTCGTCCGGCTGACGCCGAAGGGGGAGCAGCTTGCACGCGAGCGCGTCGACCGCATCCCGGAGGCGGAGGCTGCCGCCCTGCGCGCGATGTCCCCGGACGACCGCGCGGCCTTTCTTCGCCTGACCCGGCAGTACCGCCTGCTCTTCGAGCAGCAGCTCAGAACGCTTTCATCACAAGGAGGAACGCCGCCCGACCCGGCGGCGCAGCAATAAGCAATGAAACAGCAGATCCGCTTGTCCGATCACTTTACCTATCGAAAACTGCTCCAATTTGTCTTCCCGTCCATTGTCATGATGATCTTTACGTCGATCTACGGCGTGGTGGACGGGCTGTTCGTCTCGAACTTTGCCGGAAAGACGGCCTTTGCGGCGATCAATCTGGTCATGCCGTTTATCATGGTGCTGGGCGGCATCGGCTTCATGATCGGCACGGGCGGCACTGCACTTGTCTCCAAAACGCTCGGCGAGGGCCGGCAGGAGGAAGCCAACCGCTATTTTTCCATGATGATCCTCTTTACGGCGCTGCTCGGCGTGCTGCTCTCGGTGACCGGCGTGGTGTTCATGCGGCCGGTCGCGCTGTTTCTCGGCGCAACGCCGGAGATGCTGGAGGACTGCGTGCGCTATGGCCGCATCGTCAATGCGTTCACAGCCGCGTTCATGCTGCAGAACGTGTTCCAGAGCTTCCTGATCGCGGCGGAAAAGCCGAAGCTGGGTCTTGCCGCGACGGTCGCGGCGGGCGTGACGAATATGGCGCTCGACGCGCTGTTTGTCGCGGGCTTCCGCTGGGGAATTGCAGGCGCGGCCGTTGCGACGGGCCTGAGCCAGTGCGTGGGCGGCCTGTTCCCGCTGGTCTATTTCCTCCGCCCGAATTCGAGCCGTCTGCGCCTTGTCAGAACGAGGCTGGAGCTGCGCCCGCTGCTGAACGCCTGCGGCAACGGCTCGTCCGAGCTGATGAGCAATATTTCCTCGTCCATCGTCAGTATGCTCTACAACTTCCAGCTGCTCAAATACATCGGTGAGGACGGCGTTTCGGCCTACGGCGTCCTGATGTACGTGCAGTTCATTTTCATTGCCATCGACATCGGCTATTCTATCGGCTGCGCGCCTATCGTCGGCTTCCATTACGGCGCACAGAACCATGCCGAGCTGAAAAATATGCTCAAAAAGAGCGTTCTGCTGATGTGCGCCTCCGGCGCTGTGCTGACGGTGCTGGCAAGCGTGCTGGCCGCGCCGCTGGCGAAGCTGTTCGTCGGGTATGACGAGGGACTCTATACGCTGACCTGCCATGCCTTCCGACTGTTTTCGTTTGCGTTTTTGTTCGCGGGCTTCAATATCTTCGCTTCGTCGTTCTTCACAGCGCTTGGAAACGGGTCGATCTCAGCCGCGATCTCTTTCCTGCGCACGCTCGTGTTCCAGACAGCCTCCGTGCTCATCCTGCCGCTGATCTTTGACGTCGACGGCATCTGGTACGCCATCACGGTCGCGGAGGTCTTTGCAACGCTTATCTCCGTGATTTTTCTGTTTGCCAAGCGAAAAAAGTATCATTACATGGAATGTTCGCCCCACGGAAAAAAATAACGTGATTTTTGCTTGAAACGTGCTAGAATTGGAGACGGCCTGCCGAGGCGGGCCGTCGATTCATATCGAAGGGAGCCGGGATTATGTGGATTCTCTATGCGTTCGGGTCGGCACTGTTTGCGGGCTTGACAGCGGTGTTGGCCAAGTGCGGCATCCGAAAGACGGATTCAACGGTTGCGACTGCAATCCGGACAATCGTGGTTCTGGCCTTTTCATGGCTGATGGTGTTCATCGTCGGTTCGCAGGAACGGCTTTCCGCAATCAGCGAAAAAACGCTTCTGTTCCTGATTCTGTCCGGCCTTGCAACCGGCGCAAGCTGGCTGTGTTATTTCCGTGCGCTGCAGATCGGCGATATCAATAAGGTTGTGCCGGTCGATAAATCCAGCACGGTTCTGACTATCCTGCTTGCAGTCATTTTCCTGCATGAATCGCTGAGCATCGCAAAGGGCGCAGGCATCGTACTGATCGCGGCGGGTACTTATCTTATGATCGAGAAAAAGCAGTCAGACGGCGCGGCAAAGGCTGGAAGCAGCTGGCTTCTGTACGCGGCAGGTTCCGCCGTGTTCGCAAGTCTGACCTCCATTCTCGGCAAGATCGGCATTTCCAGCGTTGAATCGAATCTCGGCACGGCGATTCGCACGGGCGTAGTGCTTGTGATGTCGTGGATGATGGTATTCGTCACGGGTAAGGGAAAGCTTCTGCGCGCGGTTCCGAAGAATGAACTCGGCTTTATCTGCCTGTCCGGTTTAGCCACGGGCGGCAGCTGGCTGTGCTATTATAAAGCCCTGCAGGACGGCCCGGCGAGCGTCGTCGCGCCCATCGATAAGCTGAGCATTCTGGTGACGATTCTGTTCTCGTGGCGCGTGTTCCACGAAAAGCTGACGAAAAAATCGGCTGCCGGCCTTGTTGCTGTCGTCGGCGGAACACTGCTGATGCTGCTCTGATACAGGGAAGCTGGCGCGAAGCGCCTGGGGGGTTGCAGCATACAGCAGCAAAACCAGAAGTCCTTCGGCGAATTCGTACGCACCGCGTAGGGGCCGATGCCCACATCGGCCCGGCAGAATGCACCGGTTTTACGGTAGCCTACGGCGAATTCGCAACTTCTCAACGGGCCGATGTAGGCATCGGCCCCTACATTCGAGTAGGCGTCTGCATCTGCTTTTCACAATTTTTCGCGCAGAACAGGCGCGGCAAGGGGAGGCTTATCACCACGCCGTGCATAAAAATCCCCTTTCCGCAAAAGCTGTCACAGAGGTGACGCTTATGGCAAACGACGAAACATTCCGCTACGATCCCACGCCCATGAACCATGCATTCCCCGGCCAGCCGGACGACTGCTTCGACATGGTCAACCAGTACGGCACGTACAACATTCAGAAGACTGCTGACACCGACAACGCCTATCCTGCCATTGCGCAGGGGATGCCGAAGGTCGGTCACTTCGCGCGCCGCAGCAAGGCAATGTTCGATCTGGCAGGCGGAGAAAAGAAAAAATAAGCAAAAACCGGCGGAGCGCATCGCGCTCCGCCGACTTTGTGTTTATTCCCACGTTTGCCACACCTCCGGGCAGTATCCGGCGGTGGCTTGTCTGCCGTTGCGGACGATGGGCGTTTTCATCAGCTCCGGGTGGTCAAAGAGCTTATCTTCTTTTGCGCGCTTGTCATCCGTATAGCGCATCAGGTCGATCTCCGGGCTTTTGACCGACCAGTCAATCAGCGCGTCCACGCCGCCGACGGCACGCAGAACGCTGTCGAACTCGCCGCCGGACATCCCGAAGCGGACGAGATCGATCTGCTGGAATTTGATCCGGCGCTCCTTGAACCAGCGCTCGGCCTTTTTTGTGTCAAAGCATTTTTTCTTTCCGAAGATCTGGATGTTCATTTTATTCCTCCAGTAACCGCTGATAACCGCAGACGATTGGATCGGCGGTTACTCAAGCATGGCGGCAGCCTCCGCCTCGGTGTCGGCGGAAAACAGAAACTGGCCCGCCGCGGTATAGACCTCTACATGACCTCTGACATAACGCATCGTAATTTCCATGACGCAGTTCCCCTTTCGGTTGATCTGCGGTCAGTATAGCATACGATGTGTCCAATAATCCGGACTTTCAAAAGTCAGACATCAATCATAAAAATCGCTTTCCCACTGCGCGTAGACGGTGCGGTTCTCCGTGGCCGTCAGATCGGTCAGCAGCTCGCCGGATTCCGTGTACCAGCCGAGGAAGACCTCGGTGTCGGATGTGGCGTCAAAGGACGGGTCATAGGTGCTGCCCGCCTCGTAGAACGCGATGTCGCGCGCCCGGTCGCCCTTTTCGGTCTGCACGAAGCGCACCCAGTAGAAGCCGTCGGACGAGCCGGAATAGTCGGCGTAGAGGAACACGCGCAGCTCTGCCATGCGGCGGCTGACAAGCCCGTCGTGGATCACATAGTCCCCGCCCGATTCCTTCACGTGGCACCAGATGCCCATCGCGGAGGCCAGCTCGTTGGTCGAGTAGAATCCGGACTTGAGCAGGGCAGACAGCGCGCTGTTTTTCATCCAGCCGGAGCCGATGTTGTAGCTCAGGCTGATGAGCGCGTCATACTGATTGTCGCTCAGGGAAATACTGTTTTCCGTCAGGAAGCTGTCCAGCTTTTTCTCAAAGCCCTGCAGCATCTGGCGCAGAAGAACATCCGCCTGCGCTTCGGTGATGCCGTTGGGATATTCGTCCTTGCCGCAGGCGCTGCCGTAGCCGATGGAATACTGGGCGTAGTCCCAGGCGGCCTTCTCCTGAAAGCCTTCCTTCTGCTTGATGAAGTCGATCATCGGCTCGGTCGTGCGGAGCGTGATCTCCGCCGGGTTCTGCTCCGGGTCTGCAGGAACTGCGGGCTCGAGACTCTGATAAATGCGGTTGACGATCGCGGCGATCTCCGCGCGGGAGACGGACGCGTCCGGGCGGTACGTCCCGTCCGGGTAGCCGCCGACGATCCCGGCGGCGTAAAGCGCCTCGACATAGACGCTGTCGGTGTCGGTAAACGTACCGTATGTACCGGGGTCAGACAGGCCGAGCGCGTTTGCGGCCAGCTTGGCGAGCATCCCGCGCGTCATATTGACGTCCAGATCGGAAATATCCTGATAGCGCACAAGGAAGCCCTGATCGATGGCGAAATTCAGATAGCCTCTGGCCCAGTGGGAATCCACGCGCTCCGGCTCCGGGTAGCCCGCGGCCAGCAGGATCATCTTGAGCGACTCGCCGGTCGTGACCTTTTTGGTGGGGCGATATGTACCGTCGGGATAGCCGCTGACGACGCCGGATTCGGACAGCGTCATCACGTCCTCATAGAACCAGCTGCTCTCCGGTACGTCGGAGAAGGAAATATCGTATGCGCATACAAGCGTTGTCCCGGCCAGAAGAAGGGTCAGCGCCATGAAACCCCAAAGCAGGCTGCGAAGTCTGGGTTTCATTCTGTCACGCTCCTTTCTTTGCATCAAATCGGGGATAGTATAACAGACTTGATTACAAATTGCAACTGTTTGGGCGAAACAACCAAACAGCAGCATATTTTATTGGTAGGAATTTACGTCGATCAGAGCCGTAATGCCCTTGTTCCTGCGGTCCCTGGAGAACTCTGCAAGGACATAGGAGAGTAAGCGGCGGATAGCCGCGGAATTTTTGCAGACCAGCGTCAGCTGATAGCGGTAGGAATAATTGACGCGGGCGACGCTGGCCGGTGCCGGGCCGAGCAGCTGCGCGGGTGCGCGGCAGTACGGCTCCTTCTGGAGATTGGCGGCCAGCGCGTCGCGCAGGCGGACGCTGGCCTCGATCAGTCCGCGCTCCTCCAGTCCTGCGACCGTGATGGTGAACAGATCAGAGAACGGCGGGCAGCTGCGCAGCTGCCGCATCTGCAGCTCCAGCTCGTAAAATGCGTCGTAATCCTGCTTGGCCGCAAGCCGCAGCACAGGATGCTCCGGCGTCATGGTCTGGATCATGGCGCAGCCCGCGTCCGCACCCCGTCCGGAACGGCCCACGACCTGCGTGATAAGCGAAAACGTCGTCTCGGCGGCGCGGAAGTTGTCGACATACAGGCTCATGTCCGCGTCGATGACGCCGACAAGCGTAACGGACGGGAAATCAAGGCCCTTGGCGACCATCTGCGTGCCGAGCAGAATGGGGATCTGCTGTTCGCGGAATTGTTTCAGCATCGCCTCATGTCCGCCTGCGGCGGGCACGGTATCGGCGTCCATGCGCAGAACCTCCGTGTCGGGGAACAGCGCCTTCAGCTCCTGCTCGACCTTCTGCGTGCCGCTGCCGATGGCCTTCATCGCCCCGCCGCATTTTTCGCAGCGTGCGTGCGCAGGCATGACATAGCCGCAGTAGTGGCACATCAGACGGCGGCCGGAGGAGTGGTACGTCAGATGGACGCTGCACCGCGGGCACTGCGGCACGTCACCGCAGTCCATGCAGACCAGATACCGGCTGTTGCCGCGCCGGTTCAGAAACAGGATGGACTGCTTTTTATCCAGGATCGCGTCACGGATGCCCTCTTCCAGTTCGCGGCTTAAATCCAGATCGTTGCCCGCGCGAAGCTCCTGCTTCATGTCGATGATGCGCGCGTCGGGCAGCGCGCGGCCATTGTAGCGGGTTTTGAGCGTATAGAGGCTGTAAACGCCTGTTTTGGCCAGATACATCGTCTCAATGGAAGGCGTTGCCGAGCCGAAGAGCACAAGCGCGCGCTCCTTCGCGCCGCGATAGAGCGCGATCTCCCGTGCGTGATAGCGCGGGGCGTTTTCGGATTTATAGGTATGCTCCTGCTCCTCGTCGAGGATCAGCAGGCCGGGATTTTGAAGCGGTGCGAAGACCGCCGAGCGCGTGCCGACCACGACGCGGGCTTCGCCGCGCGCGATGCGCCGCCATTCGTCATAGCGTTCGCCCACGCGCAGGCTCGAGTGGAGCACCGCGACGGTTTTTCCGAAGTGCGCGGTCATTTTATGCAGCAGCTGCGGCGTCAGTGCGATCTCCGGCACGAGCAGCATGGCGGAACGGCCCGCGTCCAGCGCACTTCGGATCAGCGCGAGATATACAGAGGTCTTGCCGCTGCCCGTCACGCCGTAGAGAAGCGCCGCGCCGGGTTTTTCCTGCGTCATCTGCCGGTTCAGACCGTCGAAGGCGATCTGCTGCTCCGCGTTCAGCGTCAGCGGCCCGGCGGGCGGGACGTCCTCGCGCTTCGGGCTGCGCAGCTGCTCCTGCTCATATGTCTCGATCAAGCCGAGCTTTGCGAGGCGGGAGACGGTCTGCATACTGGCGCCGGTCAGCTCGCATAATTCGCGGCAGGGGCCTGCGCCGACGGTGCACAGCAGGCGCAGCAGCGCCGCCTGCAGGGGGGCGGAGAATTGCTTTTTTGCGGCAAACTGCTCCGCTTCCTCCGCGCTGACAGCAAGTGCGGCGACCTTGATGGTCTTCTCGCTGGCCTTCTGCGTGAGCGAAGCGTCTGCGCGCAGCAGCCGACGCTTGCGCAGTGCCTGCACAGCGGCGTCGAACGCCTGCGGCGATTCAAACTGCTGCCGGAGCGTCCGCTCCGGCGCGCTGCCGCCGAGATCGGTCAGCAGCTGCACGAGCCTTGCCGCGCCGGAATTCGCCATGCCGGGCGGCAGCTTGTCCTGCGCGCCGGATACAAGCATCAGCGTCCGCTTTTCATCGAACCATAACCCGGCGGGAAGGATGGCCTTGACCGCGTCATAAAACGTGCAGAAATAGCGCTCCTTCATAAACGCGGCAAGGCGGAGCTGTCCGCCGGTAAGGATCGACGCGTCGTCCAGCATCTGCTCGACGGCCTTCAGTCCGGCAGCGACTCCCTCCTGCACGGATAAAACAATGCCCTCCGTCCGCCGGTTGCCGTGCCCGAACGGCACAAGCACCCGCATCCCGGCTGCCAGCGGCATATCCTCCGGCACACGGTAGGAATAGGGCCTGTCAATGGCATAAACCGCCGCCGCAACAGCCAGCTGTGCAACTCTGGACATGACCTGTTCCTCCTTTGTCTGGTGAAAGTTTGGACGCGCTTATGTCTCCGACGGCCCTGTCTTTTCTCTTGCAAGAGAAAGGACAGGGGAGAAAAGAGTGCTTGGACGCGTTTGGTGCATCCTGCCGGGCGGACAGAGTCGTCCGCCCCTACGAGATACGGGAAGCGATTGAAGCCTTTCCGTAGGGGCCGACGACTCTGTCGGCCCATTGGGCAGTTACGAATTCGCCGCAGATTCCCGTAAAAACGGTGCAACCTGCCGGGTCGATGTGGGCATCGACCCCTACAACTGGCGCGGGAGCGCCTTGGGGCGTCGGAAATTTTGAGCTCTATCAAGCTTCGCGGGAAAAGTCCAGAAAAACCGAAGCGGTTTTTCTGGTCGGTTCAAGGGGGTTCCGGGGGAAATCGAAATCCCCCCCGGTCCTCAAATTGCAAACCAGCGAAGCGTTTGCAATTTGAAGAGGAAGAAACGGACTCAGAGGATAAGAGACTCCGCGAATAGCGGGGGCTCGTTCCGACGAGCCAGCGTTTTCTTTTGGAGAAGCAAAAGAAAATGCTGAACGGCAGTTGATGATTTCAAAAAGAGTTCTTACATTGACAGGTGCATCGTTGAGCACAGAAATGGTACGGATTCGCCGCAAATTTTCGAAAAAATAAGCTGATTCCGGCATTCAAAAGACCCGGCGCAGGCCAGCTGCCTGCGCCGGGATGGGTGCTCAGTGTCTGTATTTATCGTCAAGCTCGGCCTTGAGCTGGCCGGCAGCGACCTCGCGGATGGCGAGCGTGACAGGCTTTTCCTCAAGCGGCTCGTGCGTGAGCTCGGACTCAATGGACAGCTGACGGGCGCGGTGCGCGACGACGTTGACGAGCAGATAGCGGCTGTCAACATTCTTGAGAAGTTCCGACATGGCGGGGTAAAGCATTAGAGTTCCTCCTTTATGCAATGGATGCGATCCATCATTTTACACTTTTCTGCGGTCATGATCGCAAGCAGCTCCTGCGCCGCGTGCTCGACCGTATCGTTGACGACGAGATAATCGTATTGTCCGGCCTGGCTGTATTCCCATTTTGCCCGGTCCATCCGCTTTTCCATCAGCTCCGGCGAAACATCGCCGCGCGAAGCGAGCCTGCGGCGGATCTCGGCCATCGACGGTGCGGCCATGAAGACCAGAACCGCCTCCGGCAGGCGCTTTTTGATGTTCAGCGCACCGACCACATCCACGTCCATCACGACGTCGGTCCCGGCGGCAAGCGCGGCCTGAATGGGCTTTAGGGGCGTGCCGTAGTAGTTGCCGACGTATTCGGCGTGCTCCAGCAGCTCGCCCGCCGCGATCATCTGTTCAAATTGCTCCCGTGTGACAAAATAATAGCTTTTGCCATCGATCTCGCCGGGACGCATGGGGCGGGAGGTCGCGGAAACGGAATACTGCACCCGGTCACGCAGCTGCATGACGCGGTTCAGCACGGAATTTTTTCCGACGCCGGAGGGGCCGGAGATCGCAAACAGTTTTCCCTTCATGGCTGCAAATTCGTCTCCTCCGATGATTTTTCTTCCATACGCGCGCAGATCGTCTCGGGCGTGACGGACGAGAGGATCACATGGTCGGTGTCCATGAGCAGAACGGACTTCGTTCTGCGCCCGAACGAGGCGTCGAGCAGCATCCCGCGCTCCCGCGCTTCCTGCACGACGCGCTTGATGGGCGCGGAATCCGGGCTGACGACGGCGAGAATGCGCGCAGCGGCGACGGCGTTGCCGAAGCCGATCGAAATAAGCTTCATGTCTGCCTCCGGTTATTCGATGTTCTGCGCCTGCTCGCGGATCTTTTCCAGCTCCGCCTTGAGGTCGACGACGGTGCGGGCCTGCTCCAGATCGTTGCCCTTGGAGCCGATGGTGTTGGACTCACGATTGAATTCCTGCAGAAGGAAATCCAGCTTGCGGCCGATGGGGCCGCCGGCCGTCAGCATCTGGTCAAGCTGATTCAGATGGCTGCGCAGGCGGACCGTTTCTTCATCCACGGCGATCTTGTCGGCGTAGACGGCGGCCTCCTGCAGAATGCGGCTCTCGTCGATATTCGTCGCGCCGAGCACCTCCTGCATTTTTTCGGTCAGCCGGGCGCGATACTCCGCAAGCGTCACGGGGCTGCGCGCCTCGACCTTTTCCACAAGCGCCAGAACGGTCTTCGCGCGGCTGCGGAGATCGGCCTCCATGGCCGCGCCCTCCTTCTCGCGCATGGCGTTGAATTTGGCAAGCGCCTCCTTGACGACGGACAGAATATCGTCTGTCAGCTTCTGCTCGTCTTCCTCCTGCTTCTCAATCACAAAGACGTCGGGCATACGGGACAGGGCAGTGACGGAAATGTCGTCTCGGACGCCGTAATCGGAGGCGATGGACTTGAGCGCGGCCAGATACCCTTCCAGAACGGGCTTATTGAGTGCAATCTTGACGCTCGTATCCTCGGTGACATTAACGGTGATGAACATATCCAGCTTCCCGCGGTTCACGTTCGCCTTGACGAGCGACTTGACTGCATCCTCCGCAAAGCCATAGACGCGCGGGAGCTTGACGTTCAGATCCAGATAGCGGTTGTTGACTGCCCGCAGCTCGACGGTGATCTCACGTCCGTCGATGATTTTTTCCGCGCGGCCATAGCCGGTCATACTTCTAATCACGTTGTTTCCTCCATTTTCCTCAGGGCTGTTCGTCCGGCTCATCCGCTGCGGCAAGCGTTGCGGCGATGGAATACTGTCCGATGGCTCCGGCAGAGTCGAAGCCGTCGACATAGACTGTGACCGGAACCTGGTACGTTCCCTCCTGCGTATAGCCGCTCATGTCGGCGACGATGCGGATGCTGGTCGCGGAGATCCGCGACGCGTCAGCCGCAGCGGCGCGGATGGTGACCTGCACCTGCTGGGACAGGCTCGTAGCCTTGAATTTTTCCTCGTCAACGCCGACAAATACAATGTTTGTCGTGCGGAGCGTCTTGATCTGCTTGCCCTTGATGGTGATCCGGACGGAGACCGTCTCCTCGCCGGAGACGTTCTTGGCATCGTTCGGGATCAGAATGGCGCGCTCGACCGTTTCGTCGTTGCTCGGCAGCGTGGACAGATCGATGGGCTCAAGTTGGATCGAATTGAGACCGTCGAGCACGGTGGAATCGCCGGAAAGCGTAACGGCCTTGGGCTCGTAATCCCAATCCAGATCGGAAAGCTTCGCGCCGCCGCCCTCGGTGAACTGCACCTCGATGGGCACGACCTTATATTTGACGATCTTCATCGTGACCTCGATCGCGTCGGCGCTGAGCGTCAGCTGCGTCGGGTCGACCTGCGCGCCGTCCTTGTCCAGCAGCACGACGGGGACGGATTCGGTGATGGTCTTGTCCACATTGCTGCGCTCGATGGTGATCTGGACGTGGTCGACGGTATTGACGACCGACTCCGGCCCCTCGATGGTGATGGAGTCAAAATCAAAGCTGGTGCTGTCGAGCATATAGCCCTCGGCGATCTTGACGCTGGAGAAATCGCCCCGCACCTCGACGGACTTGCGGATCTGCCGCTCGACGGTGAAGGTGATATTGGCAGGGGATTTATCCATCTTTGTGATGGACGAGGCGGACACGGCGCTGGGGAGCGTGATGTCGTAGGACATGGTGTAGTCCTTCGTGCTGCGCACCTTGGACACGTCGATCACGGCCTTCAGCTCGTCCTTATGCTGGTCGAGCGTCTTGAGATCAGCGTTTTTGCCGTAAAAATGCACGGAGACGAACTCCTGATAGTCGCCGGTGATGACAAGCCCGTGATCCTCGCGCAGGACCTCCGCGCCGGAGAACGTCACGGGGATATTGCCGATGGTCAGATCGACGTCCGGGTTCACGACGGTCATGACGTAGACCCACAGGCACATGGCCGCAAGGACAGAGACGATCAGGGAGAAGAGCTTACTTTTCATTTGGAACCGTCCTTCCTGCTGAAGCAGCCGGCGAGCCGTTTGAGCAGCGTCTTCTTCTCGGCCTCGTCCGCGAGCAGCTCATTGGACAGCAGCCGCTGCAGCGTCTGGGGGGCCAGATGGCGCTTGAGCATCCCGCCGATGGCGACGGAGATCGTGCCGTTTTCCTCCGAGACGATCACGACGACCGCGTCGGAAACCTCGCTCGTGCCAACGCCTGCGCGGTGGCGCGTACCGAGGTCGCTCGGCAGGTGCGGATTGTCGCTCAGCGGCATGACGCAGCCCGCCGCAGCCACACGGCCGCCGCGGACAATGACCGCGCCGTCGTGCAGGGGCGAGTTTTTAAAGAAGAGATTGCGCAGCAGCTGCTCGGACAACTGCGCGTCGACGATGGTGCCGGTCTTGAAATACTCGTCGAGCGGCGTTTCGCGCTCGAAAATCAGCAGGACGCCGACACGCTCACGCGACATGATCTCGCAGGCCTGCACCGTGGCGGAGATGGCGCTCTGCTCGGTGGTCGCGCCCGATTCGGACGAGAGCAGATGGAAATGCAGCTGCGCGCCGACACGCTCAAGCGCGCGGCGAAGCTCCGGCTGGAACACGATGATGAGCGCGATCGCGCCGACCTCAAGGATCTTGTTGAGCAGCCAGTTTAATGTATAGAGATTCAGCACGTCCGTCAGCAGCGTGATGGCCAGCAGCAGCAAGATCGCGCGGGCCACGCGCGCTGCGCTCGTCGAGCGGATCAGACGCAGGAGCGAATAGAAGATTATCGAAACGACCAGGATATCGACAATATCTGAAATCCCGATAGAAGGGACTTGATACAGAAGATTCTGGAAGAATTCACGGATCATAGCCATACAGTCATTCTCCCACTGATACTTATAGATGATTTGAATTATACTCCAAATTCTCCCCCCGCGCAAGCCCATGCAGCAAGAAAGTTTTTGGGAACGGCCTGTCTGAGTGAGAACGGACAGAAACGTGGGCCGCGGGTTTTCGTCATATCCCCGGAAGAATAAAAAATTTGTATAATTTCAACGCACAATTTTCACCTTTTTGTGGACAATTTTCATGCCCCTTTGGGCGCGGGCCTGCTACAATGGAGACTGTAAGGAAGGAGCGCCGCCAAAGCGGCACGGGAGCGCAGCCTCCCGCCCGGCTCCAGGATGGGAGCAGGCTCCGCCCGGCGCGAAGCGGGTTTGCGCGCTGTAAGAGCAAAACGTTTCGTTTTCCACAAGCAGGAAAACACGCCGCAGGAGAAAGGGGAATGTGAAAGAAAGATGGCCGAAACGATTCTCAGAATGACCGGTATCCAGAAATACTTCCCGGGCGTCCACGCGCTGGACAACGCGCAGCTGGAGGTTCGTGAGGGTGAGGTCATGGCGCTGGTCGGCGAAAACGGCGCCGGTAAATCGACGCTTATGAAGGTGCTGACCGGCATCTATCCGAGCGATGGCGGTACGATTGAATTTTTTGGAAAGCATGTCGAGATCCACGGCCCGCGCGACGCGCAGGCGCTCGGCATCTGCATCGTCCATCAGGAACTGAACCTCATGCAGCACCTGACTGTGGCGGAAAACATCTATATCGGCCGCGAGCCCATGAAGGGCCTGTTCGTCGACAAGGCAAAGCAGAACGCCGTGACGCAGGAGCTGTTCGACAAGCTGCATCTGGAGCTTGACCCGAAGGCTGTCGTCAAGACGCTGTCAGTCGCGAAGCAGCAGATGGTCGAGATCACAAAGGCACTGTCCCATGAGAACACAAGACTGCTCATCCTTGACGAGCCTTCCGCCGTCCTGACCGACACGGAGATCGACGACCTGTTCGTCTTCATCCGGCAGCTCAAGAAGACCGGCGTCGGCATCATCTATATCTCGCACCGCATGGATGAGCTCAAGCGCATCACCGACCGCATCACCGTCATGCGCGACGGCCAGTATGTCGCCACGCTCGACACCCCCACGGCGGAAATCTCCGAAGTCATCCGGCTCATGGTCGGCCGTACGATCTATGAGGAGCCGAAAACAAAATCCATGTGCCCGCCCGACGCGCCCGTCGTGCTTGAGGCCGAGCATCTGAACTCTCTCGACGTGAAGGATGTTTCCTTTAAGCTCCGCAAGGGCGAGATCCTTGGCTTCGCCGGTTTGGTCGGCGCGGGACGTACCGAGACGATGCGCCTGATCTGCGGCGCAGACCCGATGGATTCCGGTACGATCCGGGTAAACGGAAAAGATGTGAAGATCCGCAGCCCGAAGGACGCCGTCCGCTACGGCATCGGCTATCTCTCCGAGGATCGCAAGCGCTACGGCCTGTGCCTGAACCTGTCCATCACGGACAATACCGTTCTGCCGAGTCTGGAGCAGCTGTTCAAAGGCCCGTTTGTTCATGACAGAACAGCACACCGGCTTGCACGGGAGCACGCCGAACAGATCCGCACGAAAACGCCGTCTGTCCGCGCTCGCGTCGGCAGCCTTTCCGGCGGCAACCAGCAAAAGGTCGTCATTTCCAAATGGCTCCTGCGCAACTGCGATGTGCTCATTTTCGACGAGCCGACGCGCGGTATCGATGTCGGCGCAAAGAGCGAAATTTACAAGCTGATGACGCAGCTTGCAGAGGAAGGCAAGTCTATCATTATGATCTCCTCCGATATGCCGGAGTTGCTCCGCCTGTCTGACCGCGTGATCGTCATGTGCGAGGGTCACGTTACAGGCGAACTCGATATCTCCGAGGCCACGCAGGAAACCATCATGACATATGCAACCAAGAGAGAAGTGGGGTAATCATTATGGAAAACGTAGGTAAGAAAAAGCTGGATATGCAGAAGCTGCTTGCGCCTGCTGCGCTGGTCATTCTGTATATCGTGTTTTCAATCTTCGGCAATAACTTCCTGACGCTCGATACGGTCAAGAATATTCTCGAATCCAGCTATTATATCGGCTTCATGGCCTTCGGCGTGACGTTCATCATCATCACCGGCGGCATCGACCTGTCGCTCGGCACAGTCATGATGTGTGCGGCGCTGCTGGGCGGCTATGCGTTCAAGCAGGGCTGGCCCTTGATTCTCGCAATCGTCCTGACGCTGTTTGTCGGCATTGCGTTTGGCTTTGCAAACGGCGTTCTGATTGCGAAACTCAAGCTGCCCCCCTTCATTGCAACCCTCGGCACCCAGATGATGGCCGCCGGTCTCGGCTCCATCATCACCAAGGTCCAGTCCCAGACATGGCCTACCGCTACCGCCGAGATCGGCGGCTGGTTCAAGAAGGTCTTCATCCGCGCGGAACTGTTTGGCGTCCGTGGTTTCCCGGTCGGTGCGTTCTGGCTGCTCGGCTTTTTTATCATCGCAGCGCTGATTCTGCATAAGACCAAATTCGGACGCTACGTCTATGCCATCGGCTCCAACGAGGAAGCGACCCGCCTGTCCGGCATCAAGGTCGATAACTGGAAAGTTGCGGTCTATACGCTCTCCGGCTTCTTCATCGGCATGTGTGCCCTGTTCTATGCAGCGGCCTACACCACCATCACCCCGGGCACCGGCGCAGGCCAGGAAATGAACGGCATCACCGGCGTCATCATCGGCGGTACGTCCATGTCCGGCGGCTCCGGCACGATGGTCGGCACACTCATCGGCGTGTTCATCATGTCTGTCCTCAAAACCGGCCTTGCCAACTGCGGCCTGCAGGCCCCGTGGCAGACGTTCCTGACCGGCGCAGTCGTCATCGGCGCAGTCCTGCTCGACATCGCGAGAACGAAGGCCGCCAACCGCGTCAAGAAGGGCTGAGGCCCGCATCATCCTGTATTAAGCACGGAACCCGTGTTTGATAAAATAATTTAGGAGGAATCACCAAATGAAAAAACTGATCGCTCTGCTTCTGGCACTGGTCATGGTTCTCGCTCTGGCTGCCTGTGCCGCCAAGACCGAACCGGCCAAGACCGAAACCACCGACACCAAGACCGAAGAAACCAAGACGGAAGAAACCAAGACCGAGGATCCGGCTCCCGCTGAGGAGACCACCGGCGAAAAGATGTATATCCCCGTCATGGCGAAGGGCTTCCAGCATCAGTTCTGGCAGGCAGTCGCCAAGGGTTCCGAGGACGCTGCCAAGGATCTCGGCGTAGAGATCTACTTCGACGGCCCCGCTTCCGAGACTGAGATCGACGCACAGGTCAACATGCTCAAGACCGAGCTCGCCAAGAACCCCAAGGCCATGGCGCTGGCTGCTCTGTCCACCGACGCTGTCACCGAGATCCTGGAAGAGTGTGCAGAGAAGAACATCCCCGTCATCGGCTTTGACTCCGGCGTTCCCGGCGACACCACCGGCGCTGTCAAGGCGACCGCCTGCACCAACAACGAGAACGCGGCTGCTATCGCTGCCGACAAGTTCAATGAGAACGAAACTGTTGTCGAGGCCATGAAGAACGCGACCTCCGACAACCCCGTCATCATCGGCTGCCTGTCTCAGGACGCTGTCTCCGCTTCCGTCACCGGCCGTACCACTGGCTTCGTCAATGAAATGGCCAAGATCGCCGAGACCTATCAGCCCGGCAAGGTTTCCATCGAAGGCCACGCCAAGTGGGAAAAGAAGGTCGACGCTCCCGCCATCATCATTGAGGTCGCCATCTCCGCTACCACCGAGGCTACCGCGGTCCAGACCGCTGCCAACTCCCTGCTCGGCATGAATCCCGTTGCGATCTTCTGCTCCAACGAAGGCGCTGTCACCGGCTTCCTGGCTGCTGTCTCCGACGGCGAGGATCTGGCTGAGGGCGGCAAGTACGCAGGTCTGGTCGTCGCCGGCTTCGACGCTGGCGCTGCCCAGAAGAACGCGGTCCGTCAGGGCTGGTTCTACGGCTCCGTCACCCAGGATCCGTACCAGATCGGCTACCAGGCTGTTGCTCTGGCCGTCGCGGCTGCCAACGGCGAAGCTGTTGAAGACGTCGACACCGGCGCTCAGTGGTATGACGCTTCCAACATCGACGACGAAAAGATCGCCCTGCTGGTTTACGATTGATCCGCAGCGCAAAGCTCCGTCATTCCCCGAATACAAACCGTGCCGCCCGTAAGGGCGGCACGGCCCGTTTTTGCCTCTGTACAACCGCGGCGGCGTCTGTTATAATGTAAAAAATTATGACAGGATAAAGGTGACACGCATGAAATTTCTGATCGATCTGATCTCCGAGCAGCTGGCGGGTGCGTTTGAGCGGGCCGGATTCGACGCGGCCTACGGCAAGGTGACGCTTTCCAACCGCCCCGACCTCTGCGAGTACCAGTGCAACGGCGCGCTGGCTGCCGCGAAGCAGTACCACAAGGCCCCTATCCAGATCGCAAACGCGGTTCTGGACGCGCTGGGCAAAAACAAGATGTTTTCCAGCGCCGAAGCTGTCATGCCCGGCTTTTTGAATCTGAAAATCTCCGAGGACTATCTGGCTTCCTATCTGCGCGAAATGGCGCAGGCCCCGCACTACGGCGCACAGGACGATCCCAATGCCTGCACCATCGTGCTGGACTACGGCGGGCCGAACGTGGCCAAGCCCCTGCATGTCGGCCATCTGCGCAGCGCCATCATCGGCGAATCGCTCAAGCGCATTTACCGGTTCTTCGGCAATCATGTGATCGGCGATATCCATCTGGGCGACTGGGGATTGCAGATGGGCCTGATCATGGCGCAGCTGCAGGATGAAAAGCCGGGCCTTCCGTACTTTGACCCGGACTACACCGGCGAATACCCCGCCGAAGCGCCGTTCACGATCTCCGAGCTTGAACGCATTTACCCCGCCGCCAGCGCCTGCAGCAAGGAGGACGAAGCCTTCGCCGCCCGCGCGCATGAGGAGACCTTCCGCCTCCAGCACGGCGAACGCGGCGAGCGCGCACTCTGGCAGCATATCCTGCGCGTGTCCGTTGAAGACCTCAAGCGCAACTATGACAATCTCGGCGTGAGCTTTGACGTATGGCTCGGCGAGAGCGACGCGCAGAAGTATATCCCGCAGATGCTCGAAACCGTCAAGGCAAAGGGGCTTTGCGTGGAATCCGAGGGCGCGCTGGTCGTGCCGGTGCAGGAGGAGACGGACGCGAAGGAGGTCCCGCCCTGCATTCTCGTCAAATCTGACGGCGCGACGCTCTACGCCACGACCGACCTTGCCACCATCGTCCAGCGTGAGCAGGATTATCACCCGCAGAAATATATGTACCTGACCGACAAGCGGCAGAACCTGCACTTTGAGCAGGTCTTCCGCGTGGCGAAAAAGGCCGGGCTTGTCAGCGCGGACACGCAGCTCGGCCACATCGGCTTCGGCACGATGAACGGCAAGGACGGCAAACCCTTCAAGACCCGTGCGGGCGGCGTCATGCGTCTGGAAACGCTCATTGCGGACGTGACGGATTACGTGACCAGCAAGATCAAAGAGAACCAGACCGTATCCGACGAGGAGCTTCCGCAGACGGCCAAATGCATCGCCATGGCGGCGCTCAAATACGGCGACCTCAGCAATCTGCCGACGAAGGATTATGTGTTCGACCTCGACCGCTTCTCGTCGTTCGAGGGCAACACCGGCCCGTATATTCTGTATACCATCGTGCGTATCAAGTCCATTCTGGCGAAATACGGAAAGCCTGTTTCGGGCGCACAGCTCCTGCCGCCTGAGAGTGCGGAGCAGAAGCAGCTCATGCTCGTGCTCAGCCGTATGTCGGACGCGCTCTGGACGGCCTACCGCGATTCCGCGCCGAACGCCGTCTGCGCGTATATCTATGAGCTTGCGACAGCCGCGAACAAGTTCTATCACGACGTGAAGATCCTCACGGAGCCGGACGAGAAAAAGCAGGCCAGCTACGCCGCGCTTATCGACCTGACCCGCGGCGTTCTGGAGACGTGCATCGACCTGCTCGGCTTCTCCGCACCGGAAAGAATGTAAGAAACCAAAACCAACGCCCCGCGTTCCATCCGGATCGCGGGGCATTTGTACGTTTCAGTGCGTTTGCGCTGCTGAAATCAGACGCTGCAGATTTTTACCGTTTTCCCGGACGGTCTGCGCATACCAGCGCGCGCTGTCCTTCAAAATCCGTTTTTGCGTCGGATAGTCGACATAGATCAGGCCAAAGCGCTCGGCATAGCCGCTGTGCCACTCAAAATTGTCGGTCAGCGACCAGTGGAAAAAGCCGCGGATGTCTGCCCGTTCACATCCTCTGTAAAGCGCAAGAAAATAGCGGTGCAGAAAATCAATCCGATCCGCGTCGTGGACCTGCCCGTCCAGGAATATGTGGTCGTTGCAGCTCAGTCCGCACTCCGTCACATAGAGCGGCAGCCGGTAGCGTTCATAGAGGAACGCATAGCCGTACTCCATAATTTCCGGCGTGATGGGCCACTTGAGCGCCGTGCAGGCAAAGCCCTGCGGCCGCGGCAGATAAACCGGCGCGCCATCCGGCCCGGCGGCGATCTCGCTGCCGTTATACGAATTGACGCCGATGAAATCCGGGACAGCGTGCATCGTGTCCCATTCCTCCGGCGTAACTTCGCTTAAAAGTTTGCGAAGCGCTCCCGCCTCCGGTTCAGCGCGGCCAAGGCACACGGCGTCTAAAACGATCGCGTGCGTAAACATCCAGTCGGAATCCGTCAGGCGGAAGGTCTCCTGCCGCGCGGCGTCCTCGTCGGCGGGGCTGTGCGGATAGCAGAGCTTGCCGGTGGAGGCAATGCCAATCAAAGCTTCCGGCGCGGCTTTCCGGATGGCCCGGAAGGAAAGTCCGTGCGCCAGCATGAGGTTTTTCCAGCACGAAACGAGTTCCGGAAGCGAAAGCCGCTTCCCCGGTGCGTGAATACCGTCCGCGTATCCAAGCTTGAGCACGATCTGCGGCTCGTTGAGCGTGATAAAGTGGGAAACGCGGCCCTCGAAATGCGCTGCCATCATGGCTGCAAAGCGGGAAAAGGCCGCCGCTGTCTCAGAATTCTGCCAGCCGTCCTTTTCCTCCAGCGCCTGCGGCAGCTCCCAGTGATAGAGCGTCATCCATGGCGTAACGCCGTTTGCAAGACAGCAGTCCACGACACGGTCATAGTACCGGAGCCCCGACTCGTTCCAATGGCCGTCGCCGTTCGGGTCGATCCGCGCCCAGCTTGTCGAAAACCGGTAAGCGGATAAGCCGAGCGAGGCTAAAAGCCCAATGTCCTCTGCAAAGCGGTGGTAGCCGTCGCAGGCAACCGAACCGTCCTCACCGTTGGCAATTGCGCCGGGCTGGCGGCAGAATGCGTCCCAGATGCTATCCCCGCTGCCGTCCGCTCGCGGGAAGCCCTCGGTCTGATAGGCGCTTGACGCCGCGCCCCAGACGAAATCCTCTCGAAACGCCATCTCAGCCTCCCAGAACCACGCGTACCGAAACAACACTGCCTGGCGCAGCCGGCGCGATCAGATTCCCATCCTGCCGCACACCGTTCACATAGAGCTCCTGCACGCCATGCTCCGCGCCGCCCGGATTCTCGACCGTGATGCAATACTGTGCGCCGCGGAAGCGTCGGGTCAGCGTCAGGCGTGCCCATTCCGGCGGAATGCACGGGTCGATGCGAAGACCGTCCAGCTCCGGCTGCACACCGAGAATGGCCTGCGAGATCGACACGAATGTCCATGCGGCTGTGCCGGTCAGCCAGCTGTTTTTGGCTTCGCCGAACGTCGGCGCGTCCTTGCCCGCGACCATCTGGCTGTAGACATACGGCTCCGTGCGGTGAACCTCGCTGACGGCTTCCAGATAGGCCGGGCAGATCTTCCGATAGGTCTCAAACGCGCGTGCGCCGCGCCCCAGGACGGCCTCCGCGCAGGTGATCCAGGGATTGTTGTGACAGAAAATCCCCGCGTTTTCCTTGTATCCGGGCGGATACGAGCTGATCTCGCCGAGATTCAGATAATAGCTTGTGTAAGCCGGCTGCAGCAGCACAATGCCGAATTCGCTGTCGAGCCGTTCCTTGACGCTCTGGAGCGCTTTTTCGGCTTCGCCTGTTTCCCTGCCGATCCCGGCCATGACACACATTCCTTGCGGCTCGATGAAGATCTGCCCCTCGGCGCAGTCCTTACTGCCGACGGGCGCGCCGAACGCGTCGTAGGCTCTGCGGAACCATGCGCCGTCCCAGCCCGTGTCCAGCACCGTTTTTTCCATCGTATCCGCCGCAGCGGCTGCCTCTGCCGCTTCCGCGTCCAGACCGAGATGGCGGCAGATATCGGCGTAAGCCCTGCCGTATTTGACAAACATTCCGGCGATGAACACGGACTCCGCGACCGGGCCTTCGCTGGGGCCGGTGATCTGGAAGCTCTCGCCGGGGTGGGCGGAGAAGCAGTTGAGATTCAGACAGTCGTTCCAGTCGGCTCTGCCGATGAGCGGCAGTCCGTGCGGGCCGAGGTGTGTGCAGATGAACCGGAAGCTGCGGCGCAGGTGCTCCATGAGCGGCGCGGCATTGTCCGGGTCACAGTCAAACGTAACGCTTTCATCCAATATCGACCAGTCACCTGTTTCGCGCAAGTAAGCGTCCACGCCCGCGATCAGCCACAGCGGGTCGTCGTTGAACCCGCTGCCGACTGCAAGATTTCCCTTCTTCGTGAGCGGTTGATACTGATGATAGGCGCTGCCGTCCGGGAACTGCGTGGCGGCGATATCCAGAATGCGCTCCCGCGCCCGTTCCGGAATGATATGCACGAAGCCCAGCAGGTCCTGACACGAATCGCGGAAGCCCATGCCGCGCCCCATGCCGCTTTCGAAGTAGCTGGCTGAGCGGCTCATGTTGAACGTGACCATGCACTGATACTGGTTCCAGATGTTGACCATCCGGTCGACCTTCTCGTCGCCGGTCTCGGCGTGGTAGTTGGAGAGCAGCGTGTCCCAGTATCCGCGCAGCGCATCCGCTGCAGCGTCAAACTGTGCCGCTGTGCGGTACGTTTCGATCATGGTATGTGCGCGCGTCTTGTTGATCACGCCGGGTGCGGAGAATTTTTCGCCCTCCGGGTTTTCTACGTAGCCAAGACCAAAGAAAAGCTCCTGCGACTCGCCGGGGCACAGCTCCAGATGGAACTGCATTGCGCCGACCGGCGCCCAGCCGTGCGCGATGGAACCGGTGCAGCACCCGGCGGCGACAGCCTCCGGCAGGGCGGGGGAGCCGTAGGGGCCAATGAAGGCGTCCCGTGCGGTGTCAAAGCCGTCATACGGACGGTTTGCCCAGAGCACGGCATAGTGGTTCCGCCGCTCGCGGTATTCGGATTTGTGATAAATGGCCTCCGGTTCCAGCTCAACCTCGCCGATCGAGAAGTTCCGCTGGAAGTTGGAGCTGTCGTCCATCGCGTCCCAGAGGCAGAATTCCACATACGGGAACACATCGAGCGTTTTTTTTATGTCTGTCTCATTTTTCAGGCACAGCCGGATCAGCAGGCAGTTTTCACCCTGCGGGACCAGCAGCGTCTGCGCGGCCGAAACGCCGTTCTTCTGCCCCTCGATCACGCTGTAGCCGAGACCGTGGCGGCAGGTATAGCGGTCCAACTCCGTTTTCGTGGGCTGCCAGCCGGGATTCCAGACAGTCTTGCCGTCTTTGATATAAATATGAAACCCCTCCTGGTCGACCGGGCAGTTATTATAGCGGTAGCGGGTCAGACGGCGCAGCCGCGCGTCGCGATAGAAGCAGTAGCCGCCTGCCGTGTTGGACAGGAGCGTGAAAAAATCCTCGCTGCCGAGATAGTTGATCCACGGAAGCGGTGTGCGCGGGTCGGTGATCACATATTCCCGCTGCTGATCGTCAAAATGGCCGAATTGCATCTGGAACTCCTTCCTATGCCGGCAGGCTGATGCGTACCGACAGAATTCGAAATCGTTTGAGTTGTCAATATAACGGATATGTACCATTACAATAGCGGCTTTTTGCGCAAAATGCAAGACATATTTTGCGATTCTTTCTGAAAAACATGATTTTCAGGAAGGGAAGAGAGGCACAGAGCAAGTTTCGGAGAAGTTTAGCTGTCAAATTTGCTAAATTTACGTGAACAAATTGAGCAGAACAGCCAAACTTTGTTTTAAACACTAAAAAATCAAAAATTACTCTTGCAATTTTGTGCAGAATCAGCTATTTTGAAGCTACGAAAACGATTAAGAAACTCGCGGACAGAATGGAGGCAGACCGGCATGGTTTCTATGAAGGATATTGCAAAGGCCTGCGGCGTTTCGGTCGCGACCGTCAGCAAAGCCCTCTCCGGACAGCCGGATATCGGAGAACAGACGCGCGAGCTGATCTGCAGGACTGCCGACTCCCTCGGCTACATGACAAACTCCGCCGCCCGTGCACTCAAAACGAACCGCACCTATAATATCGGCGTTCTGTTCGTTGATGAGCGCAGAAGCGGCCTTGCGCATGAATATTTCTCCGCCGTGCTCGAAAGTCTCAAGGTCGAGGCCGAGGCCAACGGCTATGACATTACCTTCATCAACCGCAACGTCGGCAAAAAGGCGACGACCTACCTGCAGCACTGCCAGTACCGAGGCGTCGACGGCGTGGTGATCGCCTGCGTCGATTTCAACGATCCGCAGGTGCTGGAGCTGGTCAATTCCCGCCTTCCGGTCGTGACCATCGATCACGTCTTCAATAACCGCGCCGCCGTCGTTTCCGACAATGTGCGCGGCATGGAGGAGCTGGTCCGCTATGTCTATGCGAAGGGCCACCGCCGTATCGCGTTTATCCACGGTGAACGCACTACCGTCACGGAAAACCGCCTGACGGGATTCTATCGCGCCTGCGACGCGCTGGGACTGGAGATCCCGGAGGAGTATGTCCGCGAGGGCGTGTACCATGACCCCGACCGCTGCGCGGAGCTGACGCGTGAGCTGCTTCAGCTGTCGGAGCCGCCGACCTGCATCCTGATGCCGGACGACTTTTCCAGCATCGGCGGCGGCAACGCCATCCGCCGCATGGACCTTCGTTTTCCCGAAGACGTCAGCGCGGCGGGCTATGACGGCATCCAGCTTGCAAGCGTTACGAATCCGGCGATGACCACCTATCGTCAGGATACGGCCGCGCTTGGCAAGACCGCTGCCGCGAAGCTCATCGAACTCATCGAAAAGCCGCGTACCGCGCTGGTCGATCGGATCCTCATTCCGGGCAAGCTGGTAGAGGGATGCTCTGTCCGTGCGATTTAAGTATGGTGCTTTCTGCCGTGAGGCAGTGCACATAGATCAAACTGTCAACTATTATTTTTTACAGGAGGAATTCAAATGAAAAAGTATCTTGCGCTGCTTCTTGCAGTTCTGATGCTCGCAGCTGTGTTTACAGGCTGCGCCAGCAAGGAAACGACGACCGACACGCCCGCCGCTTCCACGGATACGGCTGAGCCTGCCAAGACCGACGAAAACACCGCCGCCGAAGAGACACCCGCCGCGGAACCCGCTTCCGAGGAAGGCAAGGTCTTCAACATCTACGCCTGGAACGAAGAGTTCAAGGGCTTCTTTGAGAAGTACTACACCGTTCCCGAAGGCGTGACCGTCAACTGGATCATCACCCCGAGCACCGATGGCGCCTATCAGGACAAGCTCGACGAGGCTCTTCTCAATCAGGAGAACGCTTCTGCAGACGACAAGGTCGACCTGTTCCTCGCTGAGGCCGACTACATCCAGAAGTATACCGAGTCTCCCGTCACGCAGGACGTCACCGCCCTCGGCGTGACCGATTTCTCCAGCACCTATGCATATACCGTGCAGGCTGCGTCTGATGCTTCCGGCGTCGTTAAGGGCGTATCCTTCCAGTGCTGCCCGGCGGCTCTGATTTACCGCCGCTCCATCGCCAAGGACGTTCTGGGCACCGACGATCCCGCCGAGGTCCAGGAGCTGCTGAACAGCTGGGACAAGTTCAATGCTGTCGCGGCTGATGCCAAGGCCAAGGGCTATCTGATGACCGCTTCCGAGGCTGCTACCTACCGTGTCTTCTCCAACAACGTTTCCGAACCGTGGGTCGACGCAAACAACAACCTCCAGATCGACCCGGCCATCCAGACCTGGATGCAGCAGGCCAAGGACTTCTCCGACAACGGCTACACGCAGGACTGCGATATCTGGTCCGATGAGTGCACCGCGCAGATGTTCGGCGAGGGCAAGGCCATGTGCTACTTCGGGCCGGCCTGGTACTTCAACTTCTCCATGGGCAACGCACAGGACGCAGACAAGGGCTGCTTCGGCGACTGGGCGATCTGCGAAGGCCCGCAGGCACACTTCTGGGGCGGCACGTGGCTGCTGGCTCCTGCCGGTACGGATAACCCCACCATGGTTGCCGATATCATGAACACCTTCATCAACAATGAAGAGGTCTGCACGAATCTGGTCAAGAACGAGGCGCAGTTCTCCAATAACCAGAAGGTCAACGAGACTGTCGCGCAGGACCCGGCCTACGGCAGCGATTTCCTCGGCGGCCAGAACGACATCGCCCTGTTCTGTGACCTTGCCAAGAACATCAAGTTTGAAAACCACACCATCTATGACCAGCTGCTCAACGAGGGCCTGCAGGCCAACTGGAGAGAGTACTGCAAGGGCACCGTCACCGAGGACGAGGCCATGAGCAACTTCTATAAGTACATCAACGAAAAGTATCCGACCATCGTCACTCCGTAAATCCTACGGCTTCCCGGGGCAGGGCGAACGCCCTGCCCCGGCGCTGATTTCGGGCGCGATTCCGAACCGGCCGCTCCGGCCCGCTGGGAACTACGTCTGAGAATAAGAGGAGGAGATCTGATGCAGACGACAAAAGCACCCAAATTGAAAACCAAACGATCCAAAATCAGCTATGCAAAGTGGGGCTATATTTTTATCGCGCCGTTCTTTCTGGCCTATGCGCTGTTTCACTTTGCGCCGCAGCTGCTGACGATCTACAACAGCTTTTTTGAAAACTACAGGGAGGGTCTGACGCAGGTCGGGCCGAATTTCGTCGGCCTGAAAAACTACATCACGCTCTTTACGCCCGATAAAAACGGCACGATCGATATCCTGAAATATGCCGGAAATACGATCGTGCTCTGGGTCTGCGGCGCGATCCCGCAGGTCGTGATCTCGCTGATGCTCGCGTGCTTCTTTACGAGCTACCGCCTGAAGATCAAGGGCCAGCAGTTCTTTAAGACCGTCATTTATATGCCGAACCTCATCATGGCATCGGCGTTCGCGATGCTGTTTTATATGCTGTTCTCCAACGTCGGGCCGATCAACCAGATCCTGACGCAGCTCGGCTGGATCGACGCGCCGATCGACTTTTTCAACATCCGCTTTACCGTGCGCGGGCTCATCTGCCTGATGAACTTCCTCATGTGGTTCGGCAACACGACAATTTTGCTCATGGCAGGCATCATGGGCATTGACCAGAGCCTGTTTGAGGCGGCAAATATTGACGGCGCGAGCTCTTTGCAGGTCTTTTTCAAGGTGACGCTGCCGCTCCTGATGCCGATTTTAGTCTACACGGTCATCACCGCGCTCATTGGCGGTCTTCAGATGTTCGATGTGCCGCAGGTGCTGACCAATGGGCTTGGCACACCGAACCGCACCTCGACAACGCTCGTCATGTACCTCAACAATTACCTCAAGACAAGCAAGAACTACGGCATGTCTGGCGCGATTTCCGTCGTGATCTTTATCATCACGGGCCTTCTGAGCCTTGTGGTGTTCAAGTCGCTGACGAAGCAGGAAGAAAACTAAGGAGGCGCTCGCAATGAAGAAGAATTCCACGGACAGCCGCAAAGCCCACGCCATGCTGACCGTCAGCCGCGTGCTGGTCTATGCGCTGCTGATCTTTCTTTCGATTTTGTGCCTGTTCTCATTTTATATGCTGATCGTCAACGCCTCGCGTACCAACGCAGACCTTCAGGGCGGCTTCAAGGCACTGCCACAGGGGCATTTCCTGGAGAATCTCAAAAACGCGTGGAACGACAGCTCGATCAACATCCCACGCGGAATGCTCAACAGCTTTATCATCGCAGCCGCGACGGCCATCCTGTCCACCTATTTTTCCGCGCTGACCGCCTACGGCCTGCACGCCTATCATTTTAAGCTCAAGCGGCTCGCATTCCTGTTCATCATGGCCGTCATGGTCATCCCTAAGCAGGTCTCCGCCGCGGGCTTTGTCCAGCTGTGCTACAAGCTGAAGCTGACGAACAGCTATCTGCCGCTGATCCTCCCCGGCATCGCGGCGCCGGTCGTGTTCTTCTACATGATCCAGTACATGAAGAGCGTCCTGCCCATGGAGATCGTGGAGGCCGCGCGTGTCGACAGCTCGGGCGAGTTCTTTACCTTCAACCGCATCGTGCTGCCCATGCTGAAGCCCGCCATCTCCGTGCAGCTGATCTTCACATTTGTCGAGTCGTGGAACAACTATTTCCTGCCTGCGCTGCTGCTCGATAAAGCGGAAATGAAGACCGTCCCCATCATGATCGCGCAGCTTCGCGCGGCGGATTACTCAAAATTTGACCTCGGCAAGGTCTATATGTTCATCCTGCTCGCCATCCTGCCGGTGCTGCTCGTGTACATCTTCCTTTCGCGCTATATCGTCAAGGGCGTGACCGCAGGCTCCGTCAAGGGCTGAGCCGTCCTGCCTACAGGGCCGGAGTTTTCAGGCATCAACGGATAAAATGCTGTGTTTTCAAGGAATGTTCAGCTTTCGGCGAAAACGTCCGTCTTTTCTGAATTGTTGCGGAACCGTTGAAAACACTGGACAAACCGGCTTTTTCGGTTTTACAGGTGATAGTAGTCAAATCGTAGTCATGCAGCTGCCCGTGGAAGAAAAACTGTTTCAGGAGTGAATCACATGATGCGCAGCTTCTACAAAGCATGAAAAGTGATCTGCGTACAGCTGTAGAGGATAGCCGTCTGGATTCTCATCTGTATGCGAGGCGGTCGCTATTTGACAAAAAGGGCTGTATTCGATACAATAAACGTAAAAAAGAACGCGCAGGAAAAAGGAGGTCGACCGATGAACTTATGGCACGATATCAGCCCAGAGCGGATGCAGCCGGAGGATTTTCTGGCGGTGATCGAAATTGAAAAGGGCTCCAAGAACAAATATGAGCTGGACAAGCAGACCGGTGCGCTGCGGTTGGACCGGATCCTCTACACCTCGACGCACTACCCGGCCAATTACGGCTTTATCCCGCGCACCTATGCCGATGACGGAGATCCGCTGGACGTGCTGGTTTTGTGCAGCGAGCCAATTCGCCCGATGAGCCTGGTGCGGGTCTATCCGGTCGGATATTTTACCATGCGCGACAACGGTGCGATGGACGACAAAATTCTCGCGATCCCGTTTGGCGATCCGATGTTCAACGGATATTCTTCCCTGTCCGATCTGCCGGCGCATATCTCCAATGAGATCAGCCATTTTTTCAGCGTCTACAAGCATCTGGAGCCGGATACCAACGCGGAGGTCGACAGTGTCCATGGCCGTGCTGAGGCCGTCGCGGTGATCCGGGAGGCCTTTGCGGCCTACCGGCGAAAATTCAATCAATAGATTAAGAAAAAGGTTTCTGCAGTTTAGGCTGGCAGGAACCTTTTTTCTGGATTTGTCTTGCCAGAATCGCGGTTGTATGGTAAGCTCGAATTGTAAAAGAGGTGAAACAGAAGCGCAGAAAAGGAGGCGGTATCATGTTTTGTCCAAAGTGCGGAAAAGAACTCCGGGAATATGAGCGCAGCTGCCCGTATTGCGGCGCTGCCGCAGCCCATGGACGTGGAAACCGGCATAGAATCAAGCCTATGGAGCTGATTGCCATCGCAGCCGGTGTGCTGGCGCTGCTCCTGGCCTGCACGGTACTTGTGTATCAGATTGCACAGCGGAAAAAAGAAGCCCGGTGGAAGGAACTGACGGTGGACAGGCGGGAAGCAGCGGCAGTGGTTCCGGTGGAGCCGTTGGCGCGGCCACAGTTTCTCCGTTTCACGGCCGCTGACGTGCAGACGGCTGCAGCTGTGCCGGACTACAGTGTATCCGGGGACTTGCATGAGATCACAAATCTGGAATGGATGGAGTGGAACGGGCTTTCCGACACGGCCAAAGCCATCCTTGTGCAGAATTTGTTTGTGGTCGAGCCGGATTTTTATTCCGAGTTTTTCGGCCGCTATGAATGGAATCGCTATCTGCAGATCCCGAATTTTGTAACGGTAGATTCCATGATGCACACCTATCATCTGTATTTCAGCCTGCTTCTGAACCGGACGGAAAAGCAGCAGCTTGCCGCGCAGCTGCAAACGCTGAGCAAAGACATGCTGCGCGCATCTGCCGCACAGCTGGACGCACTGACCGGAACAGCGTGGGAGAATGCGGCAAAGCGCAGCACAGCGTATTTCGCGGTGGGTGCTGCGCTCCAGGATCCGAAGATTCAGGTACCGGAGCAGGTGAAGGATGTTGCTGCGCAGGAGTTGTCTGCCATTTATGCAGCAGAGGGTATTGCCCCGTGTGCTGTAACGGAAGATCTTCTGGATTATTCCCAGTTCAAGCCGCGCGGCTACTATGAAGGCGACGAGACGCTGGAGGCGTATTTCCGCGCGATGATGTGGTACGGGCAGATCAATTTCACGCAGAAGAAGGAGGATATGAACCGCACGGCGCTGCTGATCACACTGGCGCTGCACGACACAGCGTCGGACAGCTGGGAAAAGCTCTATGCCGTGACCTCATTCTTTGCGGGCGCCAGCGACGATCTTGGCTATTATGAGTATCTGCCGGCAATCGAGGCTGCCTACGGTACCATTCCAGACACGGAACTGCTGCGCTCGGATGAGACTGCCTATCAACACTATACCGAACAGATCAGGACGCTTGCTGCGCCGCAGATCAACTCCATCCCGGTGGTCGACCCGGACGGAACGGTCGATCTGGCGGAGGAGGGAAAGGGCTTCCGCTTCATGGGGCAGCGTTTTACGCTGGATGCCGCCGTGATGCAGCAGCTGGTGTTCAACAAGGTCAGGGAAAACGCACAGGGAGAACGGCGGATGCTGCCGGATGTGTTGGATATGCCGGCGGCGCTCGGCTCCGAGACGGCGCTGTCCCTTCTGACGCAGCAGGGCGATACGGCTTACGCACACTACCCGGAGCAGATGCAGATGCTCCGAAAAGCAGTAAAGGAAGCGCCGGAGGAGCTGTGGTCGGCGAGCCTTTACGCGGGATGGCTGTACACGCTCAATCCTCTTCTGGAGGAAAAGGGCGCCGGATACCCGTCGTTCATGACGACGGAGCAGTGGAAAAAGAAGGCGCTGGAAACCTACGCGGGCAGCTTTACCGAGCTCAAGCACGACACGGTACTCTATGCCAAGCAGGTGATGGCGGAGATGGGCGGCGGCCCTCCGGAGGAGCTGGATGACCGCGGCTATGTGGAACCGGAGACGGAGGTCTATCGCCGGTTCGCGGAGCTGGCGGAGCAGACGGCAGACGGGCTTCAGACATATGGAATTCTGGATCCTGCCGACCGCGAAAATCTGACACGCCTCGCTTCGCTCGCGCGGAGTCTTGAGACGATCAGCCGGAAGGAGCTGCAGAACGAGCGGCTGTCGGATGAGGAATATGACCTCATCCGGGAATACGGCGGCACGCTGGAGCATTTCTGGATCGAAGCCGTCAAAGACCGGACGGATGCGGAGTATCTCGACGCACGGGAAATCCCGGCGTCCCTGGTGACGGATCTTGCCACAGACCCGAACGGAATGGTTTTGCAGGCTGCGAACGGCTGTCCGGCGCAGATCTATGTGATCGTGCCGGTGGACGGAACGCTTCGCATCGCCTCCGGCGTCGTCTATAATTTCTATCAGTTCCGTCAGCCGCTGTCGGCGCGTCTGACGGATACCGAATGGCGGCAGATGATCGGCGAATGGATGTCGCCGGACGGGCGCTTCCATCAGGATGAAACGCCGGAGAAGCCGTGGTGGACGCAAAGCTATTGGGTGCAGGGGTGAGAAAATGGCTCCTGCTTCCGGTGCTGGCGGCTGTCTGCGGCGCAGGCCTGCTCCTCTGGCGGCTGGGCTGTTTCCTGCCGCGCTGGATCGTCTGGCAGGAAGCAGACTGTTCCTGTACGGCGGAGGAAGGGCCGGAGCAGCTCAGTCTGCGCAGAAAAACGCTTCGTGCAGTCTCTGACGGAAGTGAGATCTGGCGCTCGGCGGCAGGACAGAAGGTGCAGAGCCTGCTCTGGTGCGATATCGACCATGACGGAGCGCCGGAGCTGCTGCTCCTCGTCTGGCGATGGGGGCGGTTCGGAAAAAGCCGGCCGTTCTGGAAAACCGGACCGGACTGGGGCTGGTCGCAGCATATTGATATTTACGACTGGACGGGAAAGAACTTTCGCCCGGCCTGGATGGCCTCGGATATCGGTCTGGATGCCGCCGCGTGGCAGTTTGACGAACAGCAGCGGCTTGTCATCACCGAACGGAGCGGACGGGAAAGTGCATGGGACTGGATCAGCTGGGGGCTTGTCAGAATTGCATAACGGCATTGGTGCAGAACAGGAGGAATGGACAATGGGGAAAATTACCATACAGAATTATACATGCAAGAACCCGATCACGATGATCGGGTTTGAGGCAGGGATCTGCTGGGGTGCGGACACCGCGGATGAAAAAAAGAACTATCGCAGAGGGCTGGACTGTCTGGAGAGCGGGCATGGAAGAACGTTTGAGTTTCCGGATGTCTATCTGACGCTGGAGGGATATTCGGCAAGGGTGATTCGGGAGTGGTACACGCACATCGGCGGCCAGCCGACGCGGCTGCAGGCCAGCACGCGCTATATCAACTATGAGCATGGCTTTGACTATGTGACGCCGGCCAGCATTGCGGAGCGTTCGGCCGCAAAGGCAGTCTACGATGAACTGATGGTGGAAATTCAGAAGCATCTTGCCCGGCTGGACGAGCTCGGCGTCCCGCGCGAGGATTCCGCGATGGGGCTGCCGCTCGGCATGGAGACGAGGATCGTCTGCAAGCACAACCTGCGGAATCTCATGGATATGTCGCGCCAGAGGATGTGCAGCCGTGCATATCACGAATACCGCGCACTGTTCAGCGACCTATGTCGGGAGCTGAGCGGTTACTCGGAGGAGTGGGACTACACAGTCAGCCATTACTTCATGCCAAAGTGCAGAGCCATCGGTTTTTGCCCGGAGAAGCATTCCTGCGGCAGAATGCCGCCCAGAGAATAGAGCGGAAATACCACACGGGAGAGAATCTGATTGCGATTCTCTCCCGTGTGGTATCCGCAGCTTATGACGCCGACGCAAGCTCTGCTTGACAAATTGGAGCTTCTATTACAGGACACAGATTTCATCCGTAATCTCCTGTACCGTCTGATTGCCTGTTTCAATCTTTATGGCATCAAATGCCTGATACGTATGGATTCTTGCCACGCTTATTCCCCGTCAAATATCGCTTTTTGCGTTTCTGCGATTTTGCTAAAGCCTTCTCAGACGCTTATTCTTCGCCGGTCAGCAGCTTGTCCAGCGGGATTCTTTCCGGGTATTTTCCCTCGGTCAGAATCTCATATAAATACCTGTTATCCAGAATCATATCGTCCCGGATATCCTGTCAAAGCGGCATCGGTGTCCGTGCGATCAGAATGACCGCCAGAATTGCGCCCACAAATGCCGCAGCCCCTATGACGGCCAACAACTTTTTGCCGAGCTTCTTCTTCGCTGCCTTGCCAATCAGCGCAGCGCAAGCCATGCAGACAGCCGCAGCCAAAAGTGCAATGCCCAGCGTTTCCCATAGCCAAGAAAGTTCATGTAGGATTTTCATGCGTTCATCATCTCCTGTTCGTTAAACTGGAATTTGTCTATTCGTTTGTTTCTCTATAAACTGTCATTCCGAGTATTTTGATTTCGAACCCGTCAATATATGGTTTTACACCATCTACTTCTGGTGAAAGTTGGTGTATTTTTGTAACTTCATACACTAATGCTTTATACCTTACACTTCCACCGTCTTTTAAGTTCATACGAACAGGGGTTAATAGGATTACTAAAACAACTATAATTGCAATTACCACAAAGAATTTCTTTCTCATACAATCACACTCCTTTGCCAAATTCCGATTTGTCTGCCCCTCAAAGTCCAAGTCCATCAACCCATGCCGCAAGCTCCTGATGCCCGACGCTGCCCTTGAAAACCTTGCCAATCAGCGCAGCGCAAGCCATGCAGACAGCCGCAGCCAAAAGTGCAATGCCCAGCGTTTCCCATAGCCAGGATAGTTCATATAGGATTTTCATGCGATCATCATCTCCTGTTCGTTAAACTGGAAGTTGTCTCAGTCAAAGACCGTTTGCATACTTGGATTTTCATGGGCTTCAAAGCACATCAATATTTGCTCCCGCGTACACTTTTCAACGGCAAGATTTACTGGCAGTTCCTTCTTGCCGAAAAAAGAAATCGCTGTTGTTTCGATGTTCTTTCGGAACGTTCCTCCCTCATATCTGCACAGGACAAACGCCTTCAGAACACCATAAGCATAATTTACCACATTGTGCTTTCTCCAATCCTGAACAGCAATGAGCCTTTCCGCTGTTACGATCAATCCGGCTTCCTCATGAACCTCTTTTTCTGTATTGGATGCAATGGACTGATCTACATCACACCAGCCTCCCGGCAATGCCCATGTTCCGTTATTTTCATGAACAAGAAGGATTTTCTCATTGACAAACACCGCCGCTCTGGTATCGACTTTTGGTGTCTGATAGCCGGATTCGCCGCAGAACAAATCAAAGACCTTGTTTACCGGAATATCTGTCTTCAGCGACAGCATTTCTGCCGCAATCTCCCGCAGTTCTTCATACCGTTCTTTGTCGTACTGATCTTTTCCATATCGAAGCCCTGCCTGCGCAATGCTCTGAATACGAATCGCAAACTCGACCCACTTATCATTCATATAAGTACCTCCGCAAATCCCGATTGATACTCTTCTCAAAGTTCAAGTCCTTCAACCCACGCCGCAAGCTCCTGATGCCCAACGCTGCCCTTGAAGACCTTGCCGTCCATCAGCTTTGCTCCTTTGCAGCTCGGCATAAGGCGTCCAATACTTTCGAAGGGGACGCGAGAGCGTGTTCTTCGAAGTTGGCGGCGAGCACTGCATGTCGTTGCGCGCCTTTTGCTTCTGAGTTTGCAGCTTGCATACCGTTTGCCTTTCGATTATAGGGGACAGCGGCGGAAAAAGCAATCACGGAGACACTGAAATATTTCAACATGATTGCTTGTGAACGGGCAGCGTGATCAAACTCACGCTGCCCGTTTCCGTTTTTCAAACAGGGGAGAGTAAGAGCGAAGACCGGGCACATGCCTTTTAGCGAGCAGGAGGAATCAGATTCTGCCCCTGAAACCAGAGAATCATGCTCCGGAGCGTTTCTCTGAGCGGGCGGGCGTGGAAGCCGAGCGCGCCCACTGCTTTTGCGTTTGAAAAATGCCCGTTAGAGCGAAGCACGGCGATGGAATAAGGTGTGAAAAAGGGGCGCTCGCCCCGGAGCTGGCCGATCTTCTCAAAAATGGGCGCAGCGCAGCTTGCCAGTGCGGCGGGCGCGCAGAGCCTTGGCACTTTCCGGCCAAGCAGGGAAGCCGTCAGGGCAAGCAAGTCCTGAATGCTCACGTAGTGGCCGGAAAGAATGTAGCATTCCCCGGCCTTTCCGCGTTCCGTGCAGGCGAGAACACCGGCCGCGACATCCCGCACGTCAACGAAATCGTAGCCGCCTTTGACGCCGAGCGGCAGCCGGCCACGGCAGAAGGCAAGCAGCATCCGGGTCATATTTCCGCGCGCCAGATCGCCGGGGCCGAGGATGCCGGAAGGCAGGACGACACTGGCATTCAGACCGCTTTGCGCCGCCTCCAGAACCAGAGCGGTTGCCATGGCCTTGCTTTTTCCGTAATCGCCGAGGATCTCGTCCGGCGCGAATCGGTCCGGTTCCGTGATCTTTTCCGGTGCGGGCTTCTCCGGGATCGCATGGACGGAGCTGACGTAGATCAGCCGGCTTGCGCCGAATTCCCGGCACAGATCGACGATGTTCCGCGTGCCCTGCACGTTGACGGCATACAGAGCCTCATCCGGCTTTGAGGCAATGGATATGAGACCGGCACAGTGCAGTACGCAGAAATCATCGCCTCCTGCGGCAAAAAAGTCACGAAGAGACTCCTTGTCCGTGAGATCGCCATAAAAGACGGCTACATGCTTCGGCAGAGTATAGATGAGCGGGTCACGGTCCTTGACGAGCGCAAGAACACGGCAGCCGTGTGCCAGCAGCAGCTGAACCACGGCACTTCCGAGGAAGCCGGTGGCGCCGGTGATCAGGTAATTTTGATACATCACACATCCTCCTTTGGTAATCCTACAGATGTTGATTATCTTTCATAATTATAATATAATATAAACAGCCGGAAACACCATAGACAGTTTGACGAAAGCTGAAAGAACGGCAACATATCCCGCCAAACTGTCGGCTTAATTTGTAAACTTTTTGTGGAGGCGCAATGAAGACGGATGCGAGAGTGAAATACACCAAGATGGTGCTGAAAAAAGCGCTGCTGGAGTTGATGCAGCACAAGCCGGTCAATAAGATCACGGTCAAGGAGATTTGCGAACGAGCAGAACTGAACCGCGCGACCTTTTACGCCCATTATTCCGACTGCTTTGACCTGCTGGAGAGCATCGAGGAGGAACTGTTTGGGCAGTTCGAACGATCCATGCAGAGCTATACACGCTCGTTTGATATTGCTGGGCTTGTGGGTGGGCTTTACCGGATCGTTCAGGAAAACGAGGCGGTCTGCCGTGTCTTGCTGTTCGGGCGTCGCAGCACGGAGCTGATTCACCGGATGATCGCATATGCGCACGATCTGAGCATTTCCGCGTGGCGAAAGACCCTGAAAAATGCGTCCGCAGACGAGCTGGAAATGCTCTATCTCTGCCTGTCGAACGGACTTCTGAGCGTCGTGTTGGACGGGTATGACCGGTTTGACCAGCAGAGCGTGATCCGGTTCGTCGAGCAGATGTACCGGCAGGCGATTGCGCCGTTCATGTAGGGTGTATCTGAAAACTCCCAACGCACCCGGACAGCGGGCCTTTTTGCGGTGCGCCGCGTCATTTTTCCTTGAAATACGTCAGTATTCCTGCGAAAAAATGTCTTGCGCAACGCAAAAATCCCTCGCTGCCGGTCACATCATGAGTTTTCAGATACACCCTAAAGAAAAACAGGAGGACGGATCCATTGATGCAAATTCAGGGACTTCAAAAGCTGACGCTGCTGGATTATCCAGGGCGGACGGCCTGTACGGTGTTTTTGTCTGGCTGCAATTTTCGCTGCCCGTTCTGCCACAACGCACCGCTGCTCACCGCAGCGGACGAAGACGGCATGGACGAAGACGAGCTGCTGGCGTTTTTGAAAAAACGGCAGGGGCTTCTCGACGGTGTTGCCGTTACCGGCGGAGAGCCGCTTTTGCGCCCGGAGCTTCCCGCTCTGCTGGAAAAGATCAAGGCACTGGGCTATGCGATCAAGCTGGACACAAACGGCGCGTTTCCGGAGCAGCTGAAGGCGGTCGTGTGCGCGGGGCTGGCAGATTACGTTGCCATGGATATCAAAAACAGCCCGGCGCGCTACGCGGAAACAGCTGGTGTTCCGGGGCTTGCCCTGACGCCCATTTTCAGGAGTGTTTCGTTTTTGCTGCGCGGCACGGTTGATTATGAGTTCCGGACAACGGCGGTCGCGGAGCTGCATGATGACGCGTCATTTGTACAGCTGGGAGACTGGCTCATGGGCGCAAGGCGGTACTATATCCAGCGCTTCCAGCCGCGCGATACAGTCCTGCGAGCGGGACTCAGCGCCCCGACTGAAACGCAGCTGCATCGCTGGGCGGAGCTGGTACGGCCCAAGATACCCACTGTGGAGATCCGCGGGATATAAAAAACAATATATTGTTATCTATATTCGGAATAAACACAATATATTGTGCAAAACTATTGACAAACCACAAGCTTTCAGGTTAGAATGGGATGCAGCGCAAGGCGCGGCATCCCATTTTGTCTCATTCGATGGCACACACAGAAGGAGGATCAGTTATGTACCGGGTAACAAAAAGAGACGGAAGCATCACAGAATTTCACATTGCCAAGATCGGCAATGCCATCACAAGAGCCTTTGAAGCCGTTGGCCGGCAGCAGCATCCGAGCGTGATCGAACTGCTGGCTCTGCGTGTCACGGCGGAGTTTGAGCCGAAGATCCGGAATGAGCTGATCTCAGTCGAAGATATTCAGGACTGCGTCGAGCGCGTTCTGAGCGAAGCGGGCTATTCGGATGTGGCAAAGGCCTACATTCTCTACCGCAAGCAGCGGGAAAAGCTGCGCAACGTCGGAAGCACACTGCTCAATTATAAGGAGCTGGTGGACAATTATCTCCGGATCAACGACTGGCGCGTGAAGGAAAACTCCACAGTCACCTATTCTGTTGGCGGTCTGATTTTGTCCAACTCCGGCGCGATCACGGCGAATTACTGGCTGAGCGAAATTTACGACGCGGAGATCGCACAGGCGCATCGGAATGCAGAGCTGCACCTGCACGACCTCAGTATGCTCACCGGCTACTGTGCTGGATGGAGTCTCAGGCAGCTCATCCAAGAGGGGCTTGGCGGCGTGCCGGGGAAAATCAGCTCCGCTCCCGCCTCCCATCTGTCCACGCTCTGCAACCAGATGGTAAACTTCCTCGGCATCATGCAGAATGAGTGGGCAGGCGCGCAGGCATTTTCCTCGTTTGACACCTATCTCGCGCCCTTCGTCCGCGTGGATAAACTGACGCAGCGTGAGGTCAAGCAGTGCGTGCAGTCGTTCGTCTACGGCGTCAATACGCCGTCGCGCTGGGGTACGCAGGCGCCGTTTTCCAACATCACGCTCGACTGGACGGTGCCGAAGGATATGGCAAACCTTCCTGCCATCGTCGGCGGGCAGGAGCAGCCGTTCACCTACGGCGAGTGCCAGAAGGAAATGGACATGGTCAACCGGGCATTCATCGAGCTGATGATCGAGGGCGATGCAAACGGGCGCGGCTTCCAGTATCCCATCCCGACCTACTCCATCACCAAGGATTTCGACTGGAGCGAAACGGAAAACAACAAGCTTCTGTTTGAAATGACGGCCAAATACGGCACGCCGTATTTCTCCAACTACATCAACTCCGACATGGAGCCGAACGACGTGCGCTCGATGTGCTGCCGCCTGCGGCTTGATCTGCGGGAGCTGCGCAAAAAATCCGGCGGCTTCTTCGGCTCCGGCGAGTCGACCGGTTCGGTCGGCGTTGTGACGATCAACCTGCCGAGGATCGCGTATCTTGCCGAAGGCGAGGCGGATTTCTACAGGAGGCTGGACAGGCTGATGGACATCGCCGCGCGTTCGCTCAAGACGAAGCGCATGGTCATCACGAAGCTGATGGAGGGTGGGCTCTACCCCTATACCAGACGCTATCTCGGCACGTTTGAGAATCATTTTTCGACGATCGGTCTTGTCGGCATGAATGAGGCGGGGCTGAACGCGAAATGGCTCCGGAAAGATCTGACCCACCCGGAGACGCAGGCGTTTGCCAAAGACGTACTGAACCATATGCGGCAGCGGTTGAGCGACTATCAGGAGCAGTACGGAGATCTCTACAATCTGGAGGCTACTCCGGCAGAATCTACAGCCTACCGCCTTGCAAAGCACGACAAAATGCTCTACCCTGATATCATCACGGCGAATGAAAACGGCACGCCGTATTACACGAACTCCAGCCATCTGCCGGTCGGGTACACGGAGGATATCTTCTCCGCACTCGACGTACAGGACGAGCTGCAGACGCTCTATACCTCCGGCACGGTATTCCATGCCTTCCTCGGAGAAAAGCTGCCGGACTGGAAGGCGGCGGCAAGCCTCGTTCGGAAAATCGCAGAAAATTACCGCCTGCCGTATTACACGCTGTCGCCGACCTACTCCGTCTGCAAAAACCACGGCTATCTTGCAGGAGAGCAGCCGGTCTGCCCCTTCTGCGGCGAGAAAGCAGAGGTCTACAGCCGCATCACCGGCTATTACCGCCCCGTGCAGAACTGGAACGACGGCAAGGCGCAGGAATTTAAGGATCGCAGGACATACGACATCGGCGCGTCGAAGCTGACGCACTGCGGCGTAAAGGAGCAGGCGCAGACGCCGGAGCCGCCGGCGGAGCAGCCGTGCGAAGCGGTCGAACTGTTTGCGACAAAGACCTGCCCGAACTGCAAGCAGGCAGAGCAGCTGCTGGATGCGGCAGACATCCGCTATACGGTGCGGTTTGCAGAGGAAAACCGTGACACCGTCCGCGCCCTTGGCATCCGGCAGGCACCGACGCTGGTATCCGGCGGGCAGAAGTGGACCGGCGTGAGCGGTGTGCGGGAGTTTATTGCCACAAAGGAGAACGCAAATGTATGAGATTTTGATCGTTGGCGGCGGCCCGGCCGGTCTGACGGCGGCAATTTATGCCGCCCGTGCCGGTAAGCATGTGGCTGTTCTGGAGAGAGAATCGACCGGCGGGCAGATCATATCCGCACCGCTGGTGGAAAACTATCCGGGCATTCCTTCGGTTTCCGGCACAGAACTTGCCCGGCAGATGACCGAACAGGCGTGCACATTCGGCGCGGAGATCGTTTATACAGAGGCGGTGGGGCTTGAGAAAACGCCGGCGGGCTTCCGGGTCCTCTGCATGGATGGCGTCCGGGAGGCAAAAGCGGTCATCCTTGCGACTGGTGCGGCGCACCGGTCACTGGGGCTTGCGGCGGAGGCTGCGCTTACCGGCTGCGGCGTATCCTACTGCGCTGTCTGCGACGGCGCGTTTTATGAGGGACTGGACGTTGCGGTCGTGGGCGGCGGAGATACGGCCTTGCAGGACACGCTGTTTCTGGCAAACATCTGCCGCAGCGTGACGCTCATCCACCGGCGCGAGGCCTTCCGCGCAAGCCCTCATCTGGTTAGCTGTGCGGAGCGGCAGGAGAATATCCGGATCCTTCGGAACTATACGGTACAGAAGCTTCTTCGGCTTGGAGATGTCCTGCAAGGTGTGGAGCTTCTGAATCTCAAAACCGGGGAGCCGGAGCGGCTGGATATGGACGGGCTGTTCATCGCAGTCGGTCAGACCCCGCAGAGTGCTCCTTTTCAGGAAGCCGTTGCGGTAGAGAACGGGTATTATCTGGCGGGCGAGGATACAAAAACAAGCCTGCCTGGCGTCTTTGCAGCCGGAGACGGACGCAAAAAGCAGGTGCGTCAGCTCACAACCGCTGTTTCGGATGGTGCAGCAGCCGCGCTTGCGGCGTGCCGCTATCTGGAGGAGCAGGGACAGTCAGAATGACGCAGCACACGGGGCCGGAACAGCCCCCACGCGTGCGATAACAGAGAAGCTGCCGGTGTACTTCCGGCAGCTTTCAAACGCTATATTTATAGTTTTCCGCGGTATTTTTGCATGATCGCAGCGAAAAGTTCTCCATTGCTGGGCGGAGAGTAGGTGATCGCGTTTGCACCGGCGTGGATGGTCTGCAGGATCGTTTCATCGTTCGGTCCTCCGGTTGCAAGAATCGGAACGTCCGGAAACTGCGCACGGATGCGGCGCACGATTTGCGGCGTGTCTGCTGCGCCTGACACATTGAGAAAATCAGCCCCGGCCTCGATCCGGCTGCGGATGTCCATCCGGTCGGAAACGATCGTCGCAATCACAGGGATGTCGACAACCTCCTTGATGCGGGAAATGACTTCATTGGAAATCGGCGCATTGACGACGACCCCGAAAGCTCCCTGATTTTCCGCCTCAATCGCCAGCCGGACAGAGCGGTCTCCGCCTGTGATCCCACCGCCGACGCCGACAAAGACCGGTACGTCCGAGATACCGATTATCGCCTGCGAAATTGCCGGCTGTGGTGTAAAGGGATAAACGGCGATGATCGCATCGGCATTGATGTTCTTAATGATCGCCACGTCTGTTGTAAATGCAATGGATTTGATGCGCATTCCAAAAATGCGGATGCCGCTGCATTCGCGGATGCAGTGCGGCAGCCGAATGCTGTGATTCCGCAGTGTGCCGTTATAGACCGGAACGTTTCTTTTTGTCATGGCAGGCTCCTTTCTTTAAGTCGCATTGATAACCGTATTTTGTCCATTATACTGAGACAGAGTTCCGGTTTCAATAGCAATTTGTAAAATGAAGCGCGATAAGGGAGGATTGCTGCCGGAATGGCTGAATACCATGTTTGTTCAGATATTTGTGTATTCGTACGTCTGGGCAAAGCATACTGTCTATCTTTATCCGGTGATTGGAGCGACATTGCGATTGCTGAATGTCCCGTCGCAGCAGAAGCCTGTTTGCAAAGATGTGTAGTTTGTGTCTGATTCCGTGGATATTCTTACACCTGAACAATTCACGATTTGACCTTGCATTTTGCTGAAAGGTGCGAATTATGCAGATGACCAAGATCCCTGCAGGAGCCGCAGATGAAGATGCCTGTATCTGACCTCCAGACCTGCCATGGTTGAACCGGCAGGTCTGGAGGCATTTTATGGGCGGTTTCTTGACAAGAACGGTGTTTGCTGGTAAAGTGGAAATATAAATAAGACAAAGACCTAATTATAAATTTGGGAAGAGGAGGATGCAGACGATGAAGAAGAGAATCATTCGCGGATGTTTGCGGATCGCAATTCTGGCGGTCGCGGGCGGTGTGCTTGGATGGCTGAGCAGCATCCTGTTCGGTGAACGTGCGCTCATTACAGAGCTCCCCGTTGTGGTGACCCTGGGCGCGAGCATTGGCATTTTGTCCGGTGTTGTGTTGTTCCCGGAGAAAGCGTAGCTGCAGGCTGCAGAGCCCCAGGGAGCAGAAGATAGGAAGCAGACAGAAGAGCTGGCGCGAAACGCCGGGAAAGGAGCGGGATATGGCAATCAAGGCAATTACAACAGACAGTTTCCGGGATGATGTGTTGAAAACGAGAAAGCCGGTTCTGGTGAAGTTCTGGGCACCGTGGTGCGGGTATTGCCGCGCACTCGCACCGGCGCTGGAGTCAATTGAAAAGCAGTATGAGAATCTGCTTTCCGTTGGGCGTATCAATTTTGATACGGAAACAGCTGTGGCGCGCAGATATAACATTCATAAGCTGCCGACTCTGCTGCTGTTTATCAACGGAGCCGTGGCTGGATTCCTGATCGCTCCTTCTTCTGAGAAGGAGATCGACGCATTTTTAAAGAAAATGCTCGGACTGAATGTAGGAGGTCTGTATGGAAAATATGTATGATATTGTGATCATCGGCGGCGGCCCCGGCGGGTATTCGGCTGCATTATATGCCGCGAGAGCAGGGTTGCATGTGGCTGTGATCGAGAAGCGGGCCATTGGCGGGCAGGCAATCCGAAGTGAAAATATTGAGAACTATCCGGGCTTTGATGCCGGGATCGATGGGCTGCGTCTGAGTGAAAAAATGCAGCGCGGCGCGGAGCGGTTCGGTGCAGAAATGGTGACAGATGAGGTGCGCCGCGTACATCTGATGCAGCCAGTCAAGGTGATTGAAGCGGCGAAGCAGACCTATCAGGCACCCACCGTCATTCTGGCGACCGGTGCGCCGCCCAGAAAGCTCGGTGTGGAAGGCGAGGAGGAGATGCTGGGACGCGGTGTTCACTATTATGCCGCTTGCCGCTCTATGATGTACCGGCGAAAAACAGTTGCGGTGATCGGAGAGGGGGAGCAGGCTGCCGAGGCGGCGATGCTCCTTTCCCGTATCGCCAAGCGAGTCTGTCTGGTACATGGGGGCGAGCATATGGAGATCAGTCCGGCCTATGCGGGCAAGCTGAAAATGATGCGAAACATTGAACGCTATGCAGGAAGCGAGGTTCGGGCATTTTTACATGCAAACTGGGTCACCTGTATCCGTATTCGGGAACAGCGGAGCAGTGAACTCTGGAATCTGCCGTGCGACGGTGCCTTTATCTGTCTCGGCGGCGTACCGGAAACAAACCTGCTTCATGGACAGATCGCGCTGGATAAACAGGGTTACATTCTCGCCAATGAAACGACCATAACCAATCTTCCGGGTGTTTTCGCGGCTGGTGACGTTCGGACGAAGCTGCTCCGGGGCATTCTGACTGCCGCAGCAGATGGCGCGGCGGCTGCACAGCAGGCGGAGCGGTATATTGTAGAAAACATCTGATCTGAAAAGCAGGGAACAGAATTTGATCTGCTGCACGGAAAGTTCCTGATGGTCACAGAGGGTCAGCGTGTTGAGAGAAAGGGTCGCGCGAAAAAGACCGAAGTCTTTGCGCAGCTTGTAGAGGCGGCGCAGCGGCTTGTCGCGGTTGCGATGGCCTGCAAGGAACAGTCCAATCAGCGGCTGCGGCGGTTCACGTCAGAGATCGAGCTTCTGATCGATACCTGGAAGGACTGAGAAAGACCGGCAGCCGCAAAACCATGCAGCTGCCGGTCTCTCTGAAAGAAGCAAACTTTACTTTTTGACGGCGTCTCCATTCGCTTCTGCGTCCGCGATGCGGCGGTACATATCCTGCATCTGCCGGTCAATTTCGGCAATCTTTTCCGCACAGGCAAACATTTCTTCATCGATGCCCGCCGGGAGCTTTGCCCGGTCCGCCTTGTAGTGGATGTCATGCTCCAGACTGGCCCAGAAATCCATTGCGATCGTGCGGATCTGGATCTCGGCGACGACGTGTTCCGTCCGGTCAGAAAGATACACGGGAACACGGACATCCAGATGCAGCGAACGGTAGCCGTTATAGTTCGGCGTTTTGATATAATCCTGCCGCTTGACGATCTCCAGATCCTCCTGCCGCTCCAGCATCCCAGCGACTCGGTAGACATCATCGATGTAATTGCAGACGACGCGGACGCCTGCAATGTCGTTGATATCCTGCATTGCCGCTTCGAGCGTAACCGGAGATCCCTTCCTCTGGAGCTTGGCGACGATGCTTTCCGAGGATTTGACCCGGCTTTCAATATGATGGATGGGGTTTCGTGCATACAGCGTATTGAATTCACTGTTCAAAATCTCAAGCTTCAGCACAAGCTGTTTTACAGCGGACTCGTACAGATTCCGCATGACAAAGTAGCGGTGCGGGCTTTCATGAAACGGGAGAGACGAAGAGGCTGTCATATCGGCGTAACCATCCTTTGTGTCAGAATCAGCTTCCCGGCAAAATGAAACTGCAATCCGGTAAGCTCACTGCCATTTTAACACAAAAAGAAACATGTGACGTAAAAACTTTGTGTTGAGAATGACAGCCGGGGCAGAGCCGTCCGTGTTGCCAAAAAGTCAAAAGGGGGCCGCCCCTGTACGGGCACAGGGGCGGCGGAGGAAGGAGCACAGCAGGCATAGGGGAACCTGCCATAGGACAGGGATGTCATACAGCAGATACTGACAGGGTAGTATCCGCCCGCAGCCAGTATCTTGTGCATTGGGAAAACCAGAAGATCAAAGCTATGAGATCGGAGGAGAAGGGATGTTCCCGCTGTCTCCAAGGGTGTTGCATTCGTGGTTCCCCTGTATCTATATTATACAGGAGAAAGCAGGCTTTGGCAAGACTTATTTGATATAAAGTCTTAATATTATTTCTGGTAGAGACGAAAAAGTGGCAACGCAGGACAGATAGTTCCCATGTAAACAACGAATATGGAAAGAACAGGATTGGAGGCGGATTATGAAAAGACGGATCATTACAACCGTAGCCGTTTGTGTATTTCTGGCACTTGTGCTGGCGGTGCGGCTCTCCGACAGAGAAAAAATCGACAACAGCATTCCATCCAAAGAAACCGTGGCCGCGTATATTCTGGAAAAGGGTGAGCAGTACGCAGCGGAGCAGCTGCGGGCACAGGACAGAGACAGTCTCCGCCGCAGCTGGGGAGAGCCGGACGCCACGCCGTCCGGGATCTGGGCGGATGTGTGGGACCTTGATGCGGACACAACGATTCTTGTATTCTATGATGCAGAAAATGATGACAAGGTAGAGCGTGTTGTGATCGGGCAAAAGGGAGGATAGTAAATAAGCGGGTTCATTTTTGTAGAAAACCGCGTAAATTGATAATGATTTATTATGGTAAACATAAACGAGGAGGACGAACAATGACAAAACGAATGCTCTCCATCTGTCTTGCGTTTGTGCTGCTGCTCGGCACACTTGCCGGGTGCAGCAAAAACAAGACGAAGACAGACAATTCAAGCCAGAATACACAGCAGGAGACGATACCGGAGCTGGCGTCTCAATACGCCTATCAACCGCAGTATTTTGATCTGCCGGAACCGATCCAGTGGATCAGCCGGAGCTGCGTTTCGGGCAGTACACTTTATTTTACTGCCAGTATTCTCAGTGGACAGGATACCTACATTGACGAAGACGGCAATGAGGTTTCTTATGACACCTATTCCGAGGGCCTTTTCCGGTTTGACCCTGACAGCGGAGAATGCGTACAGCTTGTCAACTACGTTGACAAGCCTGATGTGGAAGATCTGGACGACGGTACACAGATTTTCCGCAGCAGCAACAGCAGCACCGAGATCCATGCCCTCGCGGCCGGCACAGACGGCACGCTCTGGATCTATCGCCGGACAGACCTTTACACGGATGACGGCGAGATGGGGCCCTCCCTTTCGGAGCTCATCCAGCTGGATGCGCATGGCACGCTGCTTCGCACCATCATCCCCGCAAACGAGGAAGATCCGAACAGCACAGGAGACTGGGGCTATTCGCACCTTGACACCCTGCTCTCCGATGATAAGGGCTATGTCTATACCTACGATTATCAGACAGTCAATGTTTACGGGCCGGATGGCAGCTTCGTTTTCAGCAAATCCGCTGACGAGCTTTCCGGCCATCTCTGCCAGCTCTCTGCCGGTGAAGTCGGCGCACTGACTACTTACAATGACGGGAAGATGGCCTTCAAACAGCTTGACCCTGAAACGAAGAACTGGGGAAAGGAAACACCGGTCTCTTCCCGCGCATGGAGCCTGCAGCCGGGCAATGATGTCTACCGGTATTTCTTTATAGACGGCGGTAATATCTTCGGCGAACGCAAGGACACCGGCGAGGTGGAAAAGGTCGTCGACTGGCTGGCATGTGATGTGGACAGCAATACCATCCGCTACAATCGCCTCGACTTCCTGGCTGACGGTCGCATTGCCACTGTGACCCTTGGGCACAGCTATGACGGAACGCGGGAGCGGCAGCGGATCCTGGTGCTGAACCGCATGGATGCTGCCGATGTGCAGCAGAAAACAGAGCTGACGCTGGCCTGCTTCAGCCTTGATTATAACCTCCGCAGCCAGATCGTCAAGTTCAACCAGACCAGCACCGACTGCCGCATCGTGGTCAGGGATTATGCGGAGTATGCAGACGGCGAGGATTACTATGCCGGTCTTACCGTGTTCAACACCGAAGTTCTCGCCGGCAAGATACCGGATCTGATCGTTGGCAATATGATGCTGCCGATCCGGCAGTATGCCGCCAGGGGAATGTTGGAGAACCTCTGGCCGTATCTTGACGCCGACCCCGGCTATTCGCGCGACAAACTCATGACCCGCCCGGTCGAGGCCGCGCAGGTGGATGGAAAGCTCTATCAGCTGCCCATCAATTTTGGCATCACCACGGCAGTCGGCCTCGGCAGGATCGTCGGTGATTACACGACATGGACGCTGGCTGACGTCAAGAACGCGCTCAGCAAGCTGCCCGAAGGCGCGATGGTATTCAACCAGTATTACACCCAGTCGGAGATGCTCATGTATTGCGTCGCCATGAACGCGAAGGACTTCATGGACTGGCAGAATGGCACCTGCAATTTCGATTCTGACGAGTTCCGCGCCCTTCTGGAGTTCGTCAAGCCGCTCCCGGCAGAGTTCAACTGGCAGAGCGACGGAGAATATGAAAGCGACTTTACCCGCATGAAAAGCGGCAAACAGCTGCTGTATCCTATGAACCTCAACGACTTTGACAACATCTACTATACCTTTGCCGCGCTCGATCACGATATCCGGTTTGTCGGTTTCCCGCGGGAAGATGGCTCCAGCGGCAGCGCCTTTACTGCCAGCGTAACGCTCTGCATCACCACGGCCTGCAAGGATAAGGCAGACGCCTGGGCGTTTATCCGTTCGACGCTCTCTGAGGAATACCAGAAAAACCTCTGGAATTTCCCGATCCTGAGGTCTGCCTTTGACGCCATGGCCGGGAAAGCCATGACGCAGGAATATCAGACCGACGCCAACGGCAGCCAGGTGCTTGACGAGAACGGTGATCCGATCCCCATTTCCTCCGGCGGCATGAGCTATGGCGACGAGCCAATGATCGAGCTCTATGCTGTCACGCAGGAGCAGTACGACACCGTCATGGAGCTGATCGAGTCTACGACCAACTTTTTAGACTACGACCAGAGCGTCCTGAGCATCATTTCCGAGGAAGCCGCAGGCTATCTTGCCGGTGACAGAAGCGTCGAGGAAACCAGCCGTCTCATCCAGAGCCGCGTAAGCCTCTATATTCAGGAGCAGAAGTGATGACCTGATAAGATTTCCCGCGCAGGCCGGTGTAGCCTGCGCGGGAGTTTGAACCGCAGAAAAGAACAGAAAGATGCCATGGCGGCGATCACTCATAAGCTGCGTTTGGTTCCGGCAGAGACGCCCACGCAGAAGTTCCTTTTACCAGCCCCAGCAGGGCTTCCACCGTCTTCATAAAGCAGGCAGCGTCCGCATCTGTCTGTGTATAAGCTGCCGCAGTCATATCGCCGCAGATCAGGTACTGCTCCGCATTCTTTGTGACACGGATCTCATACCAGCAATTTGGCATCACCGCGACCAACGTATCATCTGTTGTCAGCTCCTGCGAGATCATTGGCCGCCGAATATCCAGGAATCCATCCTCGCAAACAAGCGCATACAGCTCCTGCAAAAACGCTGTATCCGGTCGAAACTCCACAGAGGCGGTCCCCTCGGTGACAAGATCTCTTTGCAGCAGACCCTCCTGCGTGTCCATGATACTCTTTCGGTCGGTATCATACCACCATGTGAACCGGACTGCAAAATCCTCCGGCATGTTTTCCTGTACGACAGTCAACGGCGCATCCCTGCCGGAGTCCTCCGGCGTTTTCTGCATGGCTGCCGATGTGCAGCCGCTCAGCAGGGCCAAAAGCAGCAGCCCTGATACGATCCTCTTCATAACCAGACCCTCCTTTCTTGTTATCTATCAATATAGACGATAAAAAAGAAGAACGGTTGCACTGCGCCGGGAAATAGAGCTGCTCCGGCAAGCTTTTGTATCGCCGACGTTGGAACAGCGCCATGAATATGATAAAATAATAATAAACACGATGGCTTCATTTGTCCTAGTATGGAAACATGGAAAGAAAAGAACCTATGTTGGCACCAAGGTTAGGCGCCAACATAGGCTCTTCGTTTGCAGGGGATTGGAATCAGGAAAGAAGACGAAAACCATCCCGGTATTTTATAGAATGCTTTAGATCCCGTCCATACAGGCAGTGCATCGGAGGTTCGCACACAATTTATTGCACCGGCAGCTCTACCGCGATGGTGGTGCCCTTCTCCGAGCTGTTCTCCACCCAAATATAGCCGCCATGGAGATTGGCGATCTCCCACGCCAAAGAAAGCCCCAAACCAGCGCCGCCGTACTCCCGGCTGCGGGACTTGTCCACGCGGAAGAATGGCTGGAAGATGCTCTGCTGATACTCCTCCGGGATACCGCAGCCGGTGTCGGAGACACGGATCCGGAGCTTTTCCGGCTCCTGTGTGACGCAGACCCGCACCGAGCCGCCCGGGCGATTGTATTTGACGGCGTTTTCCGTCAGGTTGAAGAGCAGCCGGTAGATCAGCGCGTCGCTGCCGGTCATGACGCCGTCGCCATCTGCCGTCAGCGTGATGCCGCGTTTATCTGTCAACGGCGCGAGGTCTGTGAAGATCTCCTCGACCATGGGCGCAAGCTGAATCCGTTCGTTCCGCGCCACCTGCTGCAGGCTGCTCATTTCCAGCAGTGTTTTTGTCATCTGAGTCAGCCGCTCCGTCTGCTCGCGCAAAAGCGTGAGGAATTCCGCCGTCTCCGGGCGCACATCTGGATGCTCCGCGGAGAACAGATCCAGCTGCGCCTGCATCAGCGCAAGCGGCGTGCGCAGCTCGTGGGCAGCGTTGCCAGTGAACTGCCGCTGGGCGGCAAAGGCGTTGTTCAGCCGTTCAAGCATTTGATTGAAGGAATGGCTGAACTGGCGGAACTCCGGCAATACGTCCTCGTTGATCTTCATGTCTGCCAGGTTGCTCATCTGCACCTGCTCAACCTGCGAGGCAAAGCTGCGCAGAGGCTTGAGGGCGCGTCCGCTGACAAAATAGGCGAGGATGCCGCTGAGCAGCGTTACCGCCGCCGTGATGTACCAGTTGGTGGTGCGGAAGCGCCCCTGCACCCCATCGACGACGATGGTCAACTCCTCGTTGGGCGCTATGAGCTGCGGGTCAAAGCTCGCCGCTCCGCCATCATTCAGGATCACCGTGCCGCCGCCCTGTAAGCTGTCCGCAATGGTGTCCATATAGTACACACCGGAGGAGCACAGCAGCAAATTCATGGCCACGCAGGTGATGCCGATGAGCAGGACGGTCATCAGCGTGATGCGCCACTGCAGGGAAAGACGCTTCATACTTCCTCGCCTCCCATCAGATAGCCCTCGCCGATGCGGTTGCGGATGGGGTCATAGCCCAGCGCGGCGCGGAGCTTTTTGCGCAGGGCGGAGATGTGGACGCGAATGGAATTGCTGAAGCTGTCCACGCTGTTGTCCCAGACGTGCTCCATCAGCTCCTCCTGACTCACGGGCCGCCCCTGATGCACCATCAGGTATTCGAGTATCCCCGTTTCCTTGCGGGTCAGCGTCAGCGTCTGCCCGTTGACGGCGGCGGTACGGGAGCGGGTGTCAAAGGTCAGGCCTCCGCAGCTTAGCAGCACATCCTGCTGGGTGAACTGCCGCAATGTCAGGCTGCGGATGCGGGCCTCCAGCTCGGCCAGATGAAAGGGCTTTGCAAGATAGTCGTTTGCCCCGGCGTCCAGCCCCTGCACCTTGTCCTCCACCTCGCTGCGGGCGGAGAGGATCAGCACCCGCGTCTCCCGGTCGGTCTGCCGCAGGGTGCGCAGCACCGTCATGCCGTCCTTTTTCGGCAGATTCAGATCCAGAAGCACCAGATCGTAGCGCTCCACGCCCAGCAACTCCAGAGCCTTCTCCCCGTCGTAGCAGTAGTCCACGCTGTAGGCCAGCCGCCGCAGGCTGCGGACGATCGTCTCGCACAGGGCGCGTTCATCTTCAATTACTAAAAGGTGCATGAGAGCCCTCCTTTTTATTTCTCCGTTTTTGTGTTGCTTTGATTATAGCAAAAATAGATAAGGTTTGCGTTAAGTTTTCGTTCTTAACAGAGACTTTAACTCTCCCGCGCTATGATGGGGGCAGAAAATCGGAAAGGGTGATGAAAAATGAGCTGCGGGAAAAAGGCCGCGGCGCAGATCGCGCTGCTGATGGCCGGAGCCGCCATGCTGTGCTTCGGCGTCTGGCGGGGCGAGGCGGCGACGGTGCTGAGCAAAGCAATCAAATTATGTCTGGAGTGTGTGGGCATTGGGTAAAAAGTTTTCAGGCGTTTCACAGACCATGTCCCGCTTCCGGGGCTGGATCCAGGCGGGAGCGACGCTGCTGACCAACCTGCATCTGCCGAACTTTCTCAAGGGCGGACTGTATCAGGGCGCGGGGAAGACCGTCTGCGTGCCGGGGCTCAACTGCTACTCCTGCCCGGCGGCGTCCGGGGCCTGCCCCATCGGGGCGTTTCAGGCAGTGGTGGGCTCATCGAAGTTCAGCTTTTCCTACTATGTCACGGGATTTCTTATTCTGCTGGGAGTCCTGCTTGGACGCTTCATCTGCGGCTTCCTCTGTCCCTTCGGCTGGTTTCAGGAGCTGCTGCACAAGATCCCCACCAAGAAACTCTCCACAAGAAAGCTCAAGCCCCTGCGATATCTGAAATATGCCGTTTTGCTGGTGATGGTATTCCTGCTGCCGGCATTCCTTGTGAACGATGTGGGTATGGGAGACCCGTTCTTCTGTAAATACCTCTGCCCACAGGGCGTGCTGGAGGGGGCTATCCCGCTGTCCCTTGCCAATTCCGGCATCCGGGCGGCATTGGGCAGCCTGTTTACATGGAAATTCGGCATCCTGCTGGCGGTGATCGTACTGAGCGTGCTGTTCTACCGTCCCTTCTGCAAGTGGCTGTGCCCGCTGGGCGCGTTCTACGCGCTTTTTAACAAGGTCTCGCTGTTCCAGATGAAGGTGGATAAAAACAAGTGCGTCTCCTGCGGGAAATGCGCCAAAGCCTGCAAGATGGACGTGGACGTGACGAAGACGCCAAACCACCCCGAATGCATCCGCTGCGGGATGTGCATCCGCGCCTGTCCCACAAACGCCGTGTGCTTCCGCTGCGGCTTTGGCAACGGGAAAGAAAATACAACAAAAATCAATACGGAGGAATCAAAATGAAGTTTAAAAAGTTTACTGCGCTGCTGCTGGCGGCCCTGCTGGTGCTGTCTTTGGCGGCCTGCGGCACAAAGGACAACGACAAAATGGCAGATATGAGCGGAGACAGCTCTGCCATGACCGGCGAGCCGAAAAACGCCGAGGAGGCACTTGCCCTGCACAAAAAGCTGATGGAACAGGAGAACACGATCCTGTCGCAGAACACTGCGCTCTGGGAAAAGGTCTTCATGGAGGCCGACAAGGGCATGGCCATGGTGGAGGACGGCAAAAACTATGGTGATTTCCTGCTGGATACCATCGAGAGCGCCAAAGACCAGTTCACCGACGAAGAGTATGAGATGCTGAAGGAATCGGCCACGGAGATCAGCAATATCGAAAACAAGCTGACCGAGCTGGAAAACAAGTACCCCGAGATCATGCAGGAATCCGTGGACGGCGATATGAGCGTGCCCGCAGGCAGCGATATGACCAATCCGCCCGACGACGGCAGCATGCAGAAGTTCCCTGCATTTGAGGGCAAAGACTTGGATGGGAATCCGGTGAAGAGCGACGAGCTGTTCTCCGGCAACGCTGTCACCGTGGTGAATTTCTGGTTCACCACCTGCAATCCCTGCGTGGGCGAGCTTGCCGAGCTGGACGCACTGAATAAGGAACTCGCGGAGAAGGGCGGCTCCCTCATCGGCGTCAACACCTTCACGCTGGACGGCGACGAAACGGCAATCTCGGAGGCGAAGGATGTGCTGGCCAAGAAGGGCGCGACCTATCAGAACGTGTATTTCGCTTCCGACGGCGAGGCCGGGAAATTCACAACCAACATCTTCGCCTATCCCACCACCTATGTGGTGGACCGCAACGGCAACATCGTGGGTGACCCCATCGTAGGCGCCATCACGGAAAAAAAGCAGGCGGAGACGCTGCAGAAACTCATTGACCAGACTCTTGCCGCCGACAAGGGCTGACAAACGGTTTCGTCAGCGGTTACGCAAAAGATGTTTTCTGATCATATAAACAGCGCACCCGGACACGAAGGCCGGGTGCGCTGCCCGTCTGAAGGATCATTGGAAGGTGGAAAGACCATAGCTGTTCGCCAGTGCGTCAATTCGCTGCCCGGCTTTGCACATCCGGCACTCGCCGGTTGGATAGGTTTCATAGCCCGGGATATCGGCAGGCGTGAACAGACTTAATACCGGGATGCCGTCCAGCTCTGGGATCGCGCTGAAAACCGCCGCAATGCCCTGCGTTTTGCCGCCATAATATTGGATACAAGCAAGGGCGCGCCGCGCAGTTTTTCCGGAATTGACTGTCGAGATCAATAGAAGCATGTTTCTGCCATGGATCATGGAAACCAGATTTTCACGGAAAAGAAGCTGACCGTTGGAGTCATATTCCGGTGTGACGACACAGATGCTCTTGTTATTGTTGACAGAGAACAAAATTTTCTGCGTCAGCTGTCGGGCCAGGAACGCGCCGATGACCTCGCTGCCATCCATGCAGATGATGGTGTCGATCGACTTTTCGTAGATGTAATGGTTTGCGAGCGCAAGCGCAGTGTCGTGCGCCAGACTGTATTCGTGCTTCAGCCGTGTGATGTCAAGGTAATAACTGTTATGGGAATGCCGGGTCGCAAAATGGCCATGGAATGCAATGAGTTCAAGATTAGGATTCTCTCTGGAACGGATGGCTTGTGTACGCATAGACAATACCTCCTTGCATATTCACGTTGGAATGGCGGCGGGTGCAGGCGGGGCAAAGCTGCTTTCATATGGGTTTCCTGTGGTGGTTATATTATAATAGATACTAAGTCCTGATAGCAAGCGATTTATAAAAAAACAGTAGTGTTGCTCCGCCTGATCATGGTTCCTGCTCCTTTGCAGCAGCCTCGGCGGCAGCCTTTTTTGCTTTAGGAATAGTCCTCGGCGTAGGCAAAATCAGTGGCCGCAGGGGTCATGGACGCGTTTTTGCCCGCGGCACAGCTGGATAAAAAAATCAGAACCAGCAGGGCGGCAAGCAGAATTACAAGTTGGCGATCCTTTTTCATAGTGTAATCTCCTTTCGTTTGTCGCTCTGTTTATAGTCGGGAAAACAGAGGCTCCGTTGCAGGATTTGTTCCGGAACTTCGGTTTCTCTCCTCTATTTTAAGTATATCTGATTCAGTTTCGTTTGACAAGAGGGGAAAACGACAGGAAATCTGCTGCCAAAAACCGCAATTACTGGAATGTTGACAGCCGATATATTTTGCGGTACAATTCATATATCTGCTCATGGATAAGGGCGGAAAGTCCGGATTTTTCATGGCAGACGATGAAATTGAATGATATGAGGGCAGGCGGAAGCAAGATGCAGTACCGAAACACACGGCAGCGTAAAATTGTTCTGGAAGCGGTACAGGAACACCATGACCATCCGAGCGCGGACCAGATCTATCTGGAGATCCGTGCAAAAGACCCGAGAATCAGCCGCGGAACGGTTTATCGGAATCTGAATATCCTTTCTGAGGAGGGGCAGATCACACATGTAAAGGTTCCGGGAGCGGATCGGTATGACTGCAGGACGGATTTTCATTATCACCTGATCTGCACGGGCTGCGGTGCAGTCTGTGATGCCCCGTTTTCATACGACCCAACGCCGGACAAAACGATCGCAGCGGAATCCGGGTATCGGATCACGCGGCACAGAATGATTTTTGAAGGCGTTTGTCCGGCGTGCCAGAAGGCCGGGCACGAAAAGTAAACACGGAACAGAAACCCGAAAGGTGCAGGATTTGAGCGGAGAATCGCCCGGATCCTGCGCTTTTTTATTGTGATACGCGAGCGACGGCCTGATGCATAAATTAAAAATGAGACTTTGTATTATTAGTGTTGCGGATCCGTCACTTTTCTTGTATGATAAAGATAGAAAAACACAGCACGACAGGAAAAGAATTTGATGAAAGGAGGCGCAGCATATGATTTTGGGAATTTTGCGTGAGACGAAGAAGGGCGAAAACCGAGTGATCTGTACGCCGAAAGAGGTGGAAACCATCACGAGCGCAGGACACACCGTTTATGCACAGCGCGGCTGCGGAGAACGAGCCGGTTTTTCGGATGAAGCGTATGAATCTGCGGGGGCGCTTCTGACAGACTCTGTGCAGGAGCTGTTCAAGGTCTGCGATATGGTCGCCAAGGTCAAGGAGTTTACGCCGGAGGAATGGCCGCTGATCCGGACAGGCCAGCTGCTTCTCGGCTGCCTGCATCCGGCGGCAAATCCGGAGGAGGTCGACGCGCTGATGAAAAGCGGCTGCATTGCATTTACGGCGGAGGATTCCCATCGATATGGCTCCCCGAACTGTGAGGCAGCGGGGAAGCAGGGGGCGCTGTTCGGGCTGGAATCGCTGCTGACCATCCACGGCGGAAAGGGAAAATATGTCGGCGGCTTTGCGGGGGAGCCGGGCATCCATGCACTGATTCTCGGAAGCGGAAAAGTCGGCAGAGGCGCTCTGCAGGTCTTACAGGCGCTCGGCGCCAACTGTACGGTCATGGCCAGAAATATGCACAGGCTCCGTGCGCTCTCAGCACAGTATAATGGCCGCGTCCGCGTTAGGCGCTGCTCACGGGCGCATATTGCGGAAGAATTGCCGAAAATGGATATCGTCCTCAACTGTGTCAAATGGCAGAAGGAGAACAAAGAGTTCCTCATCACCCGAAACATGCTTTCCCTCATGGAAAAAGGCTCGGTGATCGTGGATATTTCCAACGACGAGCCGGGAGCGATCGAGACCAGCCGCGCGACCACGCATGAAGATCCGCGGTACATTGTAGACGGCATTGTGCATTACTGTGTTGCAAATATTCCGGGCGCGGTTGCACACTCTGCGTCTGTTGCCTACGCAGCGCAGATGCTGCCGCTGATCCTGCACCTGCTGAATGACGGCGAGGAGGAGACCTGCATCCGCGACGGCTATTACCGGCGGGCACTGACGATCTACCGGGGGCTTCTGACACATGAGGAAACGAGCGCCATACAGGGAAAACCCTGGGTTCGCCCGGAAGAGGCGCTCGGGATCTCCGGCTTCCGCCTCGACCCTGCACCGCTGGCGTCGGATACGCACTCGACCCATTTTTATTCCTGGGCAGAAGACGGCGGAGTCCAAACTGAACGCAGTTCATAAGGATGACACAAAGATCTATACCGGGCAAAACGTACAGGCTGAATCAACAAAACGAGCAGCGGCGCAAAACAACGCCGCTGCTCCGGCGCGTATTAGGGCTGCCTCCGGCTTTTGAAATGGGACATATCAAATTACGAATAGACGGTCCGCAAAAGAAGAATGAACGGTTTGATAAGAATTTATCGATAAGTATTGACCGGTATCCGGTGGATATGCTATGATTCTTTTGGATTAAAAAATGCTATTTATATCAAAAAATAGAATAAAAAGATCAGAAAAGCAGAAGGAGTGAGCCAGCCTTGAGCAGATTGGATATCAAAACCGCAAGCAAGGCCCAGACGGTCGTCGACCGCCTCTACAAGGACATGGAACGCAGGATCGCGTCCAGCCCCCCGGGCCTGTGTCCGATCGATATGTCGCTGACATTTTTGCAGCTGTGCCACGCGCAGTCGTGCGGCAAATGCGTGCCCTGCCGCATTGGACTCGGCCAGCTTGCCGCGCTGATGGGGCAGGTGCTCGACGGAACAGGCACCATGCTGACCATCGACACCATCGAAAAAACGGCGCGGGCCATCGTCGCCTCTGCTGACTGCGCCATCGGACGCGACGCAGCGCAGTTGGTCCTGAGCGGCTTTGAGGGCTTCCGGGACGACTACGTGAACCATGTGCAGCACCACCGGTGCCTCGCCTCGCTTCAGAACCCCGTGCCCTGCGTGTCGCTCTGTCCTGCGGGCGTGGACGTGCCGGGCTATGTCGCGCTGGTGCGCGAGGGACGGTACGCCGACGCGGTGCGCCTGATCCGCAAGGATAACCCCATGCCGACCGCCTGCGCGTACATCTGCGAGCACCCGTGCGAGGCGCGCTGCCGCCGCAACATGGTCGACGCGCCCATCAATATCCGGGGCCTCAAGCGCTATGCAGTCGATCATGCGGGCAATGTCCCGAATCCTGCCTGCGGGGAGGCGACCGGCAAACGCGTCGCCATCATCGGCGGCGGCCCGAGCGGGCTTTCTTGCGCGTATTATCTGCGCCTTATGGGCCACAGCGTGACGATTTTTGAAGAAAAGAAGCGGCTCGGCGGCATGCTCCGCTACGGCATCCCGGCCTACCGCTTCCCGCGCGAAAAGCTGGACGCGGAAATTGCCTCCATTCTGTCCACCGGCGTGGAGGTACATACCGAAGTGACGGTCGGAAAAGACATCTCCTTTGAACAGCTGCACAAGGATTACGACTGCCTGTATGTCGCCATCGGCGCGCATACGGACAAGAAAACCGGCATTCCCGGCGAGGACAGCAAAAACGTCATGTCTGCCGTCGAAATGCTGCGCGCCATCGGCGACGACATCATGCCGGACTTCGCCGGCAAGCGCGTCGTGGTCATCGGCGGCGGCAACGTGGCGATGGACGTGACAAGAAGCTCCGTGCGTCTGGGCGCTGCCAGCGTCACCTGCGTCTATCGCCGCAGAATTGCGGACATGACTGCGCTTCCCGACGAGGTGCAGGGCGCAATTGCCGAGGGTGCGGAGATCCGCGAGCTTTCTGCGCCGGTGCGCATCGAGGCAAACGAAGCGGGCGAGGCTGCCGCCCTCTGGGTGCAGCCGCAGATCATCGGCCTTGCCGACAAGTCCGGCAGACCCCGCCCGGACGCGGCAGACCAGCCTAAAGAACGCATTCCGGCTGACATCATCGTCGTCGCCATCGGGCAGGGCGTGGAGATCGCGGGCTTTGAGCAGGCCGGTATCCCCATCAAAAGGGGAACGTTTATGGCTGAAAGCTCCAGCCAGATCGACAACATGGAAAACGTCTTTGCCGGCGGCGACTGCGTGACCGGCCCTGCTACCGCCATCCGTGCAATTGCAGCGGGCAAGGTCGCGGCAGCCAACATCGACGAACAGCTCGGCTTCCACCATGAAATTCGCACCGATGTGGAAATTCCGGCGCCGCATCTGGATGTCTGTCCCGCGCGCGGGCGCGTCAACACCAAAGAGCGCGAGGCAGCCCAGCGCAAATGCGATTTTAAAGATATCGAATGCGGCATGACGCATGAGGAAGCCTGCGCGGAAAGCGGCCGCTGCCTGCGCTGCGACCACTTCGGCTACGGCATCTTCAAGGGAGGGAGGATCGAACGATGGTAAGCTTGATCATTAACGGCAAACCCGTCTGCGTGCCGGAGGGGACCAGCATTCTGGAAGCGGCACGCGCGGCCAATATTGACATTCCAACGCTCTGCTATCTCAAGGACCTCAACGAGATCGGCGCCTGCCGCATCTGCATGGTCGAGGTCGAGGGACAGGATACGCTTGTTGCCGCGTGCGACAATGAGGTTCACGAGGGTATGGTCGTCCACACGAATTCTCAGAAGGTGCGCATGACGCGGCGCGTGAATCTCCAGCTTCTTCTCAGCCAGCACGAGGTAAACTGCGTCAAGTGTACGCGCAGCGGCAACTGCAAGCTGCAGAAGCTCGCCAACGACTATAATCTGCTCGGCGCGCCCTATCAGAAAAAGCTGCGTCCGGCGCCGGTCGACTACTCCGCGCCCATTTTGCGCTTTGAAAACCGCTGCGTCAAGTGTATGCGCTGCGTGCAGGTGTGCGATAAGGTGCAGGGCGTGCATATCTGGGATCTGGTCGGCACCGGCTCCCGGACGACCGTCGGTACGGCAAAGGCGGACAGCCTTTCCCAGTCCCTCTGCACCTATTGCGGCCAGTGTGTGACCCACTGTCCTGTCGGCGCATTGGAGGAGCGCGACGATACCGACCACGTCTACCGCATGCTCGCCGATCCCACCCTCACGACCGTCGTACAGGTTGCACCTGCTGTCCGCGCGGCGTGGACAGAATATTTTGGTCTCTCACCCGAACAGGCTGCGCCGGGCGTTCTGGCCTCCGCGCTGCGGGAGCTGGGATTTGATTATGTATTCGACACCAATTTCAGCGCCGACCTCACCATCATGGAAGAGGGCAGCGAGTTCATCGAGCGCTTTACGCATAAGGATGCATATTCCTGGCCGATGTTTACCTCCTGCTGTCCCGGCTGGGTGCGGTTCGTGAAGGGGCAGTTCCCGCAGTTCGCGAAGAATCTGTCCACAGCCAAATCGCCGCAGCAGATGTTCGGTGCGGTGGCCAAAAGCTATTTCGCAGAGAAGATCGGCGTCGACCCCAAGAACCTTCGCGTTATCTCCGTCATGCCGTGCACGTCCAAAAAGGCGGAGGCGGCGCTTCCCACGATGAAAGATGCCTGCGGCGACGCGGATGTCGACGTGGTCATCACCACGCGCGAGCTCGTGCGGATGCTCCGCTGCTCGATGATCGACCCGGCGGCCTTGGAGGAGGGCAGCTTCGATTCGCCGCTCGGCTCCGGTACGGGCGCGGCGGTGATCTTCGGCGCGACCGGCGGCGTCATGGACGCGGCGCTTCGCAGCGCGTACTATCTTGTGACCGGTGAAAATCCGGACCCCGATGCCTTTACTGCTGTGCGCGGTATGCAGGGCTGGAAGGAAGCGAGTTTCGACGTTCCCGGTGCAGGCACGGTCCGCACGGCGGTGGTCAGTGGACTCGGCAACACCAGGAAGCTCATGGAGGCGATTGCCTCCGGCCACGTGCAGTATGACTTCGTTGAGGTCATGGCCTGCCCCGGCGGCTGCGCGGGCGGCGGCGGTCAGCCGATTCACGACGGTGAGGAGTGCGCCGAGGCGCGCGGAAATGTCCTGTGGAGACTTGACCACAAGATGCCCCTTCGTTTCTCGCATGAAAACCCCGATGTGCAGGCGCTTTACAAAGAGTATCTCGGAAAGCCGCTGTCCGAACGTTCTCACCATCTGCTGCATACCGATATCGAAGCATGGCAGATGCCGCAGGAGCTTTGATTGGCGCTGCTTTCAAGGGCACAGCACAAATACGAATATGCGGGACAAGCTTGCCTTGTCCCGTATGTTTTATGTTGGTATTACCGCTTCAGCCACTGTGTAAACTCGTCCATTGAGATTTCGCCGTTCTCGCATTTCTCTTTTTGCGTACGCCGCTGAGAGAAATCAGCTCGACCGGCGACGAGATCATCGTAAAGGCTCCGAAAACGAAAGCTGGCAATCGCTATGTGTACTTCTCTGGCGAGATGGAAAGCCTGCTCCGCGAATACGAAGCCTTCTGCGCCGCGGAAACGGAGCGTTACGACAAGCGCAAACAGACGAAAGACGACTATGTGTTCCGCAGAAAGGGTATGAAGCTCCCAATGACACCGTCGACCTTCACATGGCGCTTCAAGAAAATCCTGAAAGCAAACGATCTGCCTACCGACCTGAACGTCCACAGCCTGCGCCACACGGCGGCAAGCCTGTTCATCGCCAGCGGCACGGACGTCGACACAGTTGCTGGATTGCTCGGACACAGCCAACCGTCGACCACGCTGGATATCTACACCCACGCGTTCGATAAGAACAAGAAAGCCGCCAGCCAGATTATGCAGAACGTATTGGAAATCTAAATAATATAGATTTTTATAATATTTAATTCTAATGTTGACAAGATCAAAATAAAATGATATTATCGAAACGCGAGGTGACACACAGATGAAAATTACAAAAACCAGCGTATGTCCTGTATGCGGAGACAGGCTAAATATCAGCAAACTGTCCTGCCCCTCTTGCAAAGCAGAGTTTCCTGTGGAAGAAAATATTTCCGAGTACGACCGGCTCGATGCCGCACAGTCTGAGTTCCTGCGTACATTTTTAACCTGCCGCGGAAATATGAAGGATGTGCAAAATAAAATTGGAATTTCATACCCGACTGCGAAGAAACGATTGGATGAATTACTGAAGGCGCTGGGCATCGCGGACAACAATGTAGAGAATAGAAAGGAGACGGTGAGTGCGGCTATGTTAGAAAGAGCGGATGATAACAGCATCAATGCGTCTGACATCATTAAGAACAAGCTGATCGACTGCGGAGGAATCGCAACAGTACGATCCGTCAGCGGCAACAGCTATGTGATCCAAGCAAACGCAGACGGAAATAGTTTTACCTGTGACGAGCTTCCAATCACCCCGCCATATGAATATCGCGTGTTTGATGTGATCGTCAGTCTTCTGTTCCGAAACGGCGGAAAGGCGAGAAAAGGAAACGGACGAAACTATAAATTAGGCTATGGCGATTGTACGGAGGATGCAATCGTTGGTTGTATCGCGAAAGAATATGCCGGGAAAAAGGAAGGAATGTCTGTTTTTGATCCGGTGTTTGTATTGTCAGCAATCCTCGATTGGGCAGGAATCGCGCATAACGAGCGCGGCTATCTCGAACTGACTGCGGAGTACCGTACAAGAGCAGAGGGGCGTTGACTATGTGGTTCCGAAAACAAAAAGCCGATAAAGAAGAACAGCACAGCAGAAAGAATCAGGAAGCACAGCGCTCGAAAGAGGAACTGTCCTCGTTGGAAAAGGCAAAACAGGAATACGATCTCTGGGTGCTGGCAGAAGAATATGAGGAATATGAGCGGTAAACCTTTATTTGTCCATGAAAAGGCTCCATCCAACTGAACTATGTCTCAAAGGAGAAAATTTGACCAGTTTATATAATCATAACCACCGGCACGGCCGGTGGTTATGATTGTATCAAGAAAACAACCAGCTCAGTGCCGGTGGTTATGATTGAGCCTTACTTTGCAAGCACAACGGAAATTTTGATCTTCTTTTCCGCCTCACTCAGATCAAGCGCACCGCCGTCTGCGATGCTCACACGCAGCTCATACAGTGTGCCATCGGACAGGGTATCCACGGCAGCGCCTGTCTCATCCGTGATCGACCACAGCTCTTTGCCGACCTCCGCCAGCTTTCCGTCTGCACCGTAGCCATAGAGCTTCAGCTCAGCGGCGCTTCCGGAAAGATTGTTCATCCGGAATGCGACCGTCGTGTTGGGATGAACATTTTCGACTGTGACGGTATTGCGCCAGCTCGCGACTTCTCCTTCGCCGCCGTCAAGCGCAAACTGTTCCTGCGAAAGAACATTTCTCGCCGCCTGATCGAGGTCGACCTCTCGGTACGGCATTTCGGGCAGATGGACGAAGCGATCCTGCAATCTGAGCAGCTCCAGATAGCCCGTCGGGCAGTAGAGTGCGTTGCCGCTGTTTCCGGCATACATACCGATAGCCATGTTATTGTAGCCATATTTGTTGGAGACGTCCATGGTGAATACCGTCTCGCCGGTGGCAAAGTCCAGAATGATGTACTGCCACATGCCGCTTTCCAGATCCTGCACATAGCCGTAGATATAGCCCGTCGCGGTGGAGAGCTTGAGAATCGATGTATCGCTCAGGTCATTTCGAGACCAGATGCTCTTCATCTCATAGCCGGAATCGGTTTTGATGGTATCGACACGTTCGACGCCGGGCGCGATCATGCAGTTGCCCTTCATCAACCAGTTCTGGTCATAAATGTTGGCATAGCTCTGAATTGAGGAGTCGTTGTTGGGGTCGGCAAGACCTGCGTTGCCTGCGCCGAACCAGTTGCACACGATGGTGCTGACAGTGCCCTCGCTGTCGTCATAGACGATGGCAGAGTTTTCAACCGCCACCTGATAGCCTCCGGGCAGATCGTCCAGCACCGGCAGACTTGCAACGATCTCACCGGTCTTCATATCCAGAGCCAGCAGCTTGACGGGGTCAGCATTGTCGGTGAACATCACAAGCTCCGGCGTCAGCGACGGAGAGCAGCCGCCGCCCCAGGCAAGACCGCCGCCGGTGGTCTTGTCGCCCTCGCCGCTGACTTTTGCGCCGACACTCTCATACGGCGTGCACCAGACGGCCTCAACGCCGTTATTCGCGCGCAGCAGATAGCAGTTCTGGTTCGTCAGGATGACTGCACCGTCTTTGGAGGCGGCAATGCCGTTTTCTGCACCCTCACCGGGAGTCAGCTCGTAGACAAAGACTGCATCAGAGAGATCAGCCTGTTCGCCTCTTAGAATCGCATCGATGGCGGAACGTGCGATATATCCCAGTACGCCCTGCTGCTCACGCTCCGGGTAGATGCGGAAGCCGCCGGTTGCAAACCAGAGGTTTCCTTCGTGGTCAAAGACCACGGACAGAAGATTCTGCTCCAGCGTCTTGCCGAGCGCAGCCTCGGCGGCAGTTTTGATGTTGATATCCAGCACCTTTTCAAACTCCGGCAGGATGTTTCCTGCTTCATCGGTTGCGCGCAGCATCAGCACATGGTTGTTGCTGGTGGGGCAGACGATGCGGTTTTCCGAGTCCAAGAACGTATAGGAGCTCTGGATGACGTAACCGCCGCCGTCATGCTGCTTCGGGGAGAAATAGCCCAGCGTCGTGGTTTCCTTCGCGTTCAGGTCGCGGATGGCGATGCCGCCGAGCAGCGGCACGACCGCGTGGCCATAGCTGTCAAAGTAAATGGCAGGCGAAGCGTTCGCGTTGGTTTTCTCATAGGAAACGTTGATTTCCGGGTAGATGCCGAGCGGCAGAACTTCATCCGTGGAGTCGGTATTGTAGCCGTCGTGGTGAATGTTAGCGTCGCTCTTTGCCATATAGGGGTTTTCGTCGACACGCTTGGCGCGCAGCGTCTTGACCGGCAGGGCAGAGGACAATGCGTCGGACGCCGGGGTCTCCTCTGTGCCAGCGTCCTCCGGCATATCATCCTCCGGCGAGGCTTTCTCTGATGCGGCCGTTTCGGGTGTCTGCGTTTCAGAGACCGGGGAAGACTCGGCTGGCGTCTGTGTACAGGCTGCTATGCTCAGGCAGAGCGCAGCAGCCAGCAGCAGGAGCAGCGCGGAGCGTAATACTTTTTCCATTTTCATCAAAATATCCTCCGTTTATTTATTTTTCATACAGTTTGTTGGGTTTTATGCGAGCCAGGTGAAAAGTCCCAGTTGAAACGCTTCCTCAGAAACGGGCTTCAGCAGGAAATAATCGGCCCGCAGTCGGAAGGCGTGAAGCGAGAAATCAAGATCACTGCACCAGATCATCCGGCACACGGGACATAAGGAACGAAGGTGCTCCGCTGCATTCAGCCCTGCCACCCCGGAGAGTGCAATGACAGCATTGGTTGGAGCATCTTTCTGCGCCGCTTCAAAAAAGCGTTCCTGGTCGTCATATTGCACGACCTGAGGAAACAGCCCCTTCGATTCACAGAACCGGGTGATTTGTTCGGCATAGCGCTGCCGCTCCGCTTCCTGTTCTGCCAGTACGGCAATACGATACACAGACCGCCCTCCTTCCTGAATCCAATTTGACGCCTTGCTTACGCTCAGTATAAAAAGGTTCTGCCGGCCTTTCAAGCGCCGTGGCACGAAAGGGACGATTATGGCACGAATTCCGGGGTTGTGGCTTCTCCAACCTTGACGCTCTGTGATATAATCACTTTGGATTTGAATATGTGCAGGAAGAGGAAGGAGAATTCGCTGCATGAGAATTGCGATTGTGGACGATCTTGCCGCGGAACGTGCACTGCTGAAAGACCGGCTGGAGCAGCAGCTTCACCGGAGAAATGTGCTGGCGGATATTCTGGAATACGAAAGCGGCGAGAAATTTCTGGAAGCAGCAAGGAAAGCCCCCTTTACTGCCGCATTTCTGGATATCTATATGAATGGCATGACAGGCATGGAGGCGGCAAAAGAGCTGCGCAAAACCGATACGGATTGTCTGCTGGTTTTTACCACGACCTCCACCGATCATGCGCTGGAGGGATTTCAGGTCCGGGCGCTGCACTATCTGGTCAAGCCCTTCACCGAGGAGGACATCGATGCGCTGACGGACGAGCTGCTTGCCCGCGTACCGCAGCCGGAGAAATTTATGACACTGCGCGTAGACGGGAGCGAGTTCCGGCTGCGGTATCGGGATATTGTCTATGCCGAGCATTTTGCCCACATGATCTACGTCCATACGGCGGTTCAAAAGACGCTTGCCACACGCCAACCCTTCAAGTCGTTCATCGCCCCACTAAAGGATGACACACGCTTTTTTGTGTGCGGGCGCGGCGTGATCGTGAATCTGGAACACGCGAAGGATCTGGAAGGCGCCGCCTTCCGCATGGCGGACGGAAGCCGCGTGTTTGTCAGTCAGGACCTTCTGAAAAGTGCCCGGCAGGCATTTATGGAGTTCCTGCTTCAAAGGGGGCGGATGGCATAATGGAGCTGCTGCGTCCAATTCTGGAGCTCGGCGTGGTGATTCCCGGCATGCTGCTTGCCTACTTCCCGGTAAAATCCAGCTTAAAGCAGCCGCTGTCAAAGCTTGTTTTGTGGCTTGTTCCGCTGCTTGCGCTGCTTTGCGCCGCCGGAGGCGTGGTGTGCTATGCGCGCCGCATGCCGACTGCGCCGATGCTTGCAGGCCTAAGCTTGCTTGCAGTCGTGATCTACATAAAAACGCTCCGGATTTCGCTTTGGAAATCCGGAACGATTGCGTTGTCCGTCTGTGCGGTATTTGCCTGTATCAACAGCCTTTCAAGAGCGATCAACGCCGCTATGCTGGCCGGTTTGCCGCAGGCGCAGGCTGCGCCATGGTTCTGTCTGCGGGCCGTGATTTGCTATCATGCGATCTGCTGGCTGTTTGCCGCCATCGCCTATTATCCTGCGACGCACAGCGTGCGGAGAATGGTCGAGGATGAAAACTTTGCGCAGACCTGGTATGTGTTCTGGGTGCTGCCGCTGGTGTTCATTGCGCTGAATCTGTTTATGATCCCCAAGTATGCGGACACGCTCTATACCGGGCGTGTTTTGCAGGGGTATTTTGTGATCAGCATCGCACTTTTGTTTTTGATGCTTTTCTTCAACGCAATCTTCCTTCTGATGGCGATCAGCATCAACCGGAATGTGAGATTGCAGCAGGAGAACCAGCTGCTTTCCATGCAGCAGCAGCGCTACGAAAGCCTGAAAGCTGCCATTGAGGAAGCCCGGCAGGCGCGGCACGATCTGCGCCACCAGCTATGTCAGCTCGCTGCCCTTGCAGAAGAAGGGAATCTTGAAAAGATCAAAGCCTATCTTTCCAGCGCAGTTTCCAGAATCCCGAGTCTGGAGCTGCATTTCTGTGAAAACCGGGCGGCAGACGGCGTGGTCGGGTATTACTGCGCACTTGCGAAGCGGGAGCAGATCCCATTTTCCGTACAGCTCGATCTGCCGGATTGTCTTCCAGTAGACGAGATCGATCTGTGCCTGGTCCTCTCTAATCTGCTGGAGAATGCGCTGGAAGCCAGCCTGCGTACTGCACCTGCCAGACGCAGAATCGAGCTGACCGCCTATCTGCATGGCAACAGTCTGGCGCTGATTCAGGTTGAAAACACGTATGATGGAGTTATCCGGGAAAAAGACGGGGTATTTCTGTCCTCCAAGCGAAAAGGAGACGGTGTTGGTATCCAGTCCGTCCGCCATATCGCAGAAAAATCCGGTGGGGTGAGTACAGTCACCTATCAGGACGGTCTGTTCTGCGCAAAGGTCATGCTCCGCAGATAATTATGCCCTGCCTTTCCAAAACGGCACGGCCACAGAGTTCAACAGTCTTGTCTCCAGCAAGCGCTGAACAAGCCGTATTTCTGTTTTTGCAAAGATATCTGACTTCATTGGGTCCCAACCCATCTGGTCGCCGCAGCCGTCAGCTGAAAATTCATAATCCGGTTACAGTTCCAGCAAGATTTCGTTACAACTTTCTGTCACACTGACAGCAGTTCGAAAGAACGGGACATCCCTTGGGGAAGGAAGTTTGACTTATGAAAAAAGTACTGGCGATTCTGCTGGCCATAGCGGTGCTGGCGCTGAGTGCCTGCGCCGCCAAGCAGGTAAATTCGGATACACAGAAGGATTCCAACACAGCGGAAACGGAGCAGAAGCCCGGCTCCGAGCAGACGGAGCAGCCCGCACAGGAGGCAAAGCGCGTCGAGCCGATGCCAGAAAGCCTTGATCTGAACGCGCTGACCGATGCGACCGTCGCGGCGAGCTTCGGCGCAGACGACATTTCCGAAACCGACGGCAAAACGGAACTCACGCTGACGGTCTATGATTACGACATCTATGACATGGTCGATATCGCGCAGCTTGCCGTTGGCGATACGATCGTTGTGGACGGCAAGGACATGGTCGTCACGTCCAGAGAGGACGAGAACGGCTTTGTCACCATCAACGGAGGCCTGGAGCAGGGCGGCGTTGATTTGACGAGCGACGATTCGGGCGTCTACTACGCCGTTGGTCTGGATGACACAAAATCGTATCACGAGCTCGGCAAGGTCACCGTGCCGGTTGCCGATGGCTTTGTCCTGACGGATAATGCAGACCCCGAGCATCCGGATGAAACGTATGCCGCAGCGGACCTCGCAGAGCTGGCTGCGTCTGAACCCGGCTTTACCGCCAACAATACGCTGGCGACCATCGAACACGGCGAACTGACCGTCCTGGCCAGAAGCTATACGCCGTAACGTTTTCAGTCAGAAAATGCCCGGAGGTCTTCTGCCTCCGGGCATTTTCCTGCTTTGCAGCAGACAGCCCCAGCGCCCGTGCCGGACAAGCGGCTTGACCGCGTCGGGGGGAGCGGAGTATAATGAAGAAAAACCCGGAAAGAAGGGGAAGGCGAATGAAAGAAAACCGAAAGCTCCTGAAGGAAGTTCTCAAGGACATCCAGCACGATATGTCGGATGAGGAAGTTCTGAACCTGCTGGCAGACAGCAAAATTTCCGAAAGTCCTGCAACGGAAAAATATACGCTCGGGCAGCGTGCGGCGGATGCGATCGCAAAATTTGCGGGCAGCTGGGCGTTCATCTTTTCGTTTACGGGTGTGCTGCTTTTGTGGATGGTCGTCAATACGATCCTGGCGGCAGATGCGTTCGATCCGTTCCCGTTTATCCTGCTGAATCTGGTTCTGTCCTGCGTCGCGGCGATCCAGGCACCGCTCATCATGATGAGCCAGAACCGGCAGGAGGAAAAGGACCGCCGCCGCGCGGAGAACGATTATAAGGTCAATCTTAAAACCGAGATCATGATCGAAGACCTCCACGACAAGGTCAACGCCATTCTGGCAAAGCAGTCGGCACTGGAAAAGAAGCTACAGGAGCAGGAAGACCAGACAAAATCCTGAATTTCGAAAAAAGGACCGGCGTATCGCCCAATCGGACGGTACGCCGGTTCTTGCTATTTTTATCTCAGAAGCATTTCTGATCGCGCGTTTTGCGGCAGGCTTCCTTCCGCTCACAGTGGTAGCAGACCTCAGTATCCGGCGACGGCTCGCCGCGCTCGAATTTCAGGAGGTTGTCCACGGTCGTCGCGGCGATGTTGCTGAGCGCTTCTTTTGTGAGGAACGCCTGATGCGAGGTGACGATGACGTTCGGCATGGAAATCAGCCGCACCAGCGTGTCGTCTGCGACAATCTCCTCCGAGCAGTCCTCGTAGAAGAGGTCTCCCTCTTCCTCGTACACATCCAGACACGCCGCGCCGACCTTGTGGCTTTTCAGCCCTTCAATCAGCGCCTCAGTATCCACCAGACCTCCGCGGGACGTGTTCACGAGCACGACACCGGGCTTCATCTGCGTGATGGCGTCTGCGTCGATCATGTGCCGCGTCTCATCGGTGAGCGGGCAGTGGAGCGAAATCACGTCCGCCTGCCGCAGAAGCTCCGGCAGCTCCACATAGTCAAGCCCGCTGGTCGGATTCGGGAATTTGTCGTATGCCAGCACGCGCATCCCAAAGCCTTTGCAGATCTCGGCGAAAATGCGCCCGATCTTGCCGGTGCCGACCACGCCGACGGTCTTGCCGTGCAGGTCAAAGCCCGTCAGCCCGGACAGGCTGAAATTGAAGTCGCGCGTGCGGATATACGCCTTGTTTGTGTGCCGGTTGACGGTCAGCAGCAGCGCCATCGCGTGCTCCGCCACCGCATAGGGCGAGTACGCCGGAACGCGGAAGACATGCAGCTTTCCGAAGCAGGCTTTGGTATCCACATTGTTGAAGCCCGCGCACCGCAGTGCGATGACCCGAACGCCCAGATCATAAAGTTCGTTTACAACCTTCTCATTCACCGTGTCGTTGACGAACACGCACACACCGTCAAAGCCCTTTGCCAGTTGGACGGTGTCCTCGCCGAGTCTCGTCTCAAAATACTTGATCGCAATGTCCGTTCCGGCAATATGCTCGTCAAAGCCGGGCTTGTCGTAGGGTTTCGTATCAAAAAATGCAAGATTCATGATTGCATTGCACCTCCATGATTTTTATGGCGCCAGTGTAGTCCTTTCTGCAAGACACGTCAAGCATCATTTTCTATAAAATAAGCGTTCCAAGCAGAAACCGTTTTGATTTATTTTCTGCCGCACGGCGGGATTTAATCTTTGCGGGAATTATTTTTGGTCGATTGTAAAATGAAGTTGGACGCCTAGGAAAATATCGCCATTTCCTAGGGTGTATCTGAAAACTCATGATGTGACCGGCAGCGAGGGATTTTTGCGTTGCGCAAGACATTTTTTCGCAGGAATACTGACGTATTTCAAGGAAAAATGACGCGGCGCACCGCAAAAAGGCCCGCTGTCCGGGTGCGTTGGGAGTTTTCAGATACACCCTAGATTTATCCTTTCTGATCAGCGGGATGAATGCAGAAAGCTGTTCGTAGAGTGCTTGCTGACAATCGCCGCCGCGCCGCACTCTGATCCATAAAAGCCGGACCGTCCGCTGTTTATGATTTATGAACAGTGGGCGGCTTTGTCTGAAGGCAGGGTAGGGGATTGGACTGTCGTTCTTTATCCAATCTTAATGCGCTGCAAGCATCCCTTATCCGCTCTTAAAATCTCCGGCTGTATAATATAACCATCACAGAAATAGGGAGTTGCCTTTATGCCGGAAGAGAGCATTCGCCGAAAGCGCCGCCTTTCGTCTTTTCAAATTATCATATTAGGTTTTGCCGGGGTCATTCTGCTCGGAGCGCTGCTGCTGATGCTGCCGATCTCCACGACTGGAGGGAATGTAACTCCATTCAATGAAACGCTGTTTACAGCAACCTCTGCCGTCTGCGTGACAGGGCTTGTGGTGCAGGATACAGGCAGCTACTGGTCAACCTTTGGGCAGGCGGTTATTCTGGCGCTGATCCAAATTGGTGGCCTTGGTGTCGTAACTGTAGCAGCATCGTTTGCGCTGCTGTCCGGGCGAAAAATTTCTCTGATGCAGCGCAGCACCATGCAGGATGCAATTTCTGCACCAAAGGTCGGTGGAATCGTCCGTCTGACACGCTTTATCCTACGGGGGACATTTCTGATTGAACTGCTGGGCGCACTTGCCATGCTGCCGGTGTTCTGCCGGGACTATGGATGGCGCGGCATCTGGATGGCGGTGTTTCATTCTATATCCGCATTCTGCAACGCTGGATTTGACATTCTTGGGACAGAAAGCAACCGCTATCCATCTCTTACCGGCTATGCGGGCAGTCCGGTAATCAATATCACGATTATGCTGCTGATCGTGATTGGCGGCATTGGATTTCTGACGTGGGACGATATCTGCGAAAACAAGTGGCAGCTTCACCGCTACCGAATGCAGAGCAAGGTGATTCTCGTCACGACAGGTCTTTTGATTTTTCTGCCTGCTGTGTTTTTCTTCTTTTCAGACTTTTCCGCGCTTCCCGCCGGAAACCGGCTGCTGGCATCCTTTTTTCAGTCCGTCACGCCGAGGACAGCTGGCTTCAACACGGTAAATCTATCCGCGATGTCCGGTGCGTCGCAGGGCGTAATGATCCTTCTGATGCTCATTGGCGGCTCTCCGGGGTCTACGGCGGGCGGTATGAAGACAACGACATTGGCAGTCCTGCTTGCTAATGCCGCCGCAACCTTCCGTCAGCGGGAGAGCGCTCAGTTTTTCGGACGTAGGATTGATTGCAGCGCTGTCAAAACCGCCGCGACCATTCTGACGATGTATCTGGTGCTGTTCTTTGGCGGTGCGGTCTTTATCAGCGCATACGAGAATCTTCCGCTGTCTTCCTGCCTGTATGAAACGGCATCGGCGGTCGGAACAGTGGGATTGACGCTGGGTATCACGCCACAACTGCATATCCCTTCCCAGATAGTGTTGATTGCGCTCATGTATCTGGGCAGAGTCGGCGGGCTTACCCTCATTTATGCGGCACTTTCCAGCAAAAAAGTGGGGAATGCAAGGCTGCCGCAGGAAAAAATAACGATTGGATAAGGAGCCTTTTCACATGAAAAACATTCTATTGATTGGCACAGGCCGCTTCGGACGGCATATCGCAGTACAGCTTTCTCAGCTGGGGCATCAGGTCATGGCGGTCGATACAAACGAGGAACGAATCAGTGATGTGCTGCCATATGTCACCAACGCACAAATTGGCGACAGTACAAACGCGGAGTTTCTTCGCTCTCTTGGCATCGGAAATTTTGACGTCTGCATCGTGACCATCAGCGGTAATTTTCAGAACTCGCTGGAAACCACCTCGCTGCTGAAGGAGCTGGGGGCAAAGTGCGTGGTATCGCGTGCCGAGCGTGATGTGCAGGCAAAGTTTCTGCTTCGCAACGGTGCAGACCATATAGTCTACCCGGAAAAGCAGGTGGCAAAATGGGCAGCGATCCGATATACTGCCGACCATATCTTCGACTACATAGAGATCGACGAGCAGCACGCCATTTTTGAGGTGGAAGTACCAGAAGGCTGGGTCGGGAAAAGCATTGGCGAACTGAATATCCGCAGAAAGTTTGGAATCAACATTCTTGGCATCAAGCATGCGGGAAAAACCGACGTATCAATTACACCGGATACGGTGCTGTCCGGGGAAATGACGATTTTAGCGTTGGGCGAATACAAAGCGCTGCAAAAGTGCTTCCGAATCTGAACGGACGGTGAGGGTATGTGGAAGATGTCGTTTTGATCGCTGGGACAGCATTAATGTTCCTGTTCGGCTGGTTTTTGATGAAGCGGCTGGATCGCTTTCTGGATGAAAATCAGAAGCGAATCGAGGAAGCGCCCGAACAACAGCAGCCTGAGCCGTGCGTGCATCTGGTCGGAAATATTCCTCCTGACAAACTTGAGGAAACGCTTTCCCGGTTTCGCAGTAGTCATGCCCATGTAGAAATCGTGATCTATGATTCAGAGCAAATTTCATTTCCAAACAACGAATCCGATTGGGCGCAGTAGAAACCTTCACATTTTGGTGCTATAATATCGTTTAAGAGGGGTGGTGAAAATGTGCAGAACAAAGGAAGCGAACTGCCAAAAGAGCATATTCTTGTGTGCCTGTCCTCGTCTCCATCCAATGAACGCATTGTACGAATGGCAGGGAAAATGGCACAGGCATTTAGTGGCAGCCTTACCGCACTCTACGTGCAGACACCCGGATACGCTGACATGAACGCAGAAGATACCGTTCGCTTGCAGGCAAATATGCGCCTTGCGCAGCAGTTCGGCGCAGAGATCATCACAACGCATGGAGAAGACGTAGCCACACAGATCGCGGAATATGCGCGGCTCTCCGATGTGACCAAAATCGTGATTGGGCGAAGCGGCGTACAGCGGCGGCATTTTTGGAGTGAACCGACGCTGACAGAACGGCTCATTACGCTTGCACCAGAGGTGGACATTCATATCATTCCGGATGTGGAAGCCTATAAGAGCTACCGCAGGAAACGGCTGCTTACCATCCGTCCGGCGTTTCCGACCGCATGGGAACTGCTTCTGACCATCGGGATTCTGGCAGCTGCGACGGTCATCGGATGGGTCTTTCTGCGGCTCGGCTTTGCAAATGCCAATATCATCATGGTTTACCTGCTGGGGGTGCTTCTGACTTCTGCTTTTACCAGCGGATATACCTGCGGTGTGCTGTCCGCTTTTTTGAGTGTCATCCTGTTCAATTATTTTCTGACGGAACCCCGGCTGTCTTTGGCAGCCTATGGCAGCAAATACCCAATAACCTTTGCCGTCATGTTTGCAGCGGCGCTTTTGACCGGTACGCTTGCCGCAAAGCTCAAAGCCCATGCGCAGCTATCCGCGCGGGATGCCTATCGGACAAAACTCCTTTTTGATATGAACAGACAGCTTCAAAAGGCGGAAACACCGGATGAGGTCTATCAGATGACCGCGACACAGATACAGAAGCTCATGCAGCGGGACGTTTTGATTTATCCGGCACAAGGCGATGCGCTGCTGGATGGGAATGTTTATCCGGCAGACGGAAGCAGTCCATATTGCATCCCGGATACTGATCAGGAACAGAACGTGATTCAATGGGTCTGGCAAAACCGAAAGCGTGCTGGCGCAACGACGCAAAACTTTCCAAAGGCAAAACGGCTGTATCTTGCCATTCGTACCGGGCAGCAGGTTTTCGGCGTTGTTGGGATTCCGATGGAGAAGCAAACGCAGCCTGACGCATTTACATTCAGCGTGCTGTTTTCCATTCTCGGCGAGTGCGCTCTGGCGCTGGAAAGCCTACGCAACGCCGAAGAAAAGGAAAAAGCCGCCGTCCTTGCAAAGAACGAACAGCTTCGTGCAAATCTTCTGCGTTCAATTTCCCATGACCTTAGGACCCCGCTGACCTCCATTTCCGGCAACGCGGATACGCTGCTGCACAGCTATAACGTGCTGGATGAACAAACGCGGAAACAGATTTTTACGGACATTTATGACGATGCGCAATGGCTGACGGGACTGGTTGAGAATTTACTTTCCGTTACGAAAATCGCGGACGGCAGCGTCAAGCTGCGCCTTTCCGATCAGGTCGTGGACGATATTGTGTCGGAAGCGCTCCGGCATATCGACCGAAGGTCGGCGGAGCATCACATCGCAGTGGATTGCGGAGATGTACCATTGCTGGTTCGGGTGGATGCGGGACTCATCATGCAGGTGCTTATCAACTTGGTGAACAACGCAGTCAAATATACTCCGGCTGGCTCGAACATCCGAATCACAGCAATCCCGCGAGAAAATATGGCCGAAATATGCGTCAGCGATAACGGTCCCGGTATTCCGGATGAACTGAAGGAACATGTGTTTGAAATGTTTTTTACCGGGGGAAATCCGATTGGCGACAGCCGCCGAAGTCTTGGGCTTGGGCTTACGCTCTGCCAAGCCATCATTCATGCCCATAATGGCGAAATGACATTGAAAGATAATTCGCCGCATGGCTGCATCTTTTCCTTTACAGTACCGCTCAGTGAGGTGAACTTGAATGAATAAGCCGCTCGTCCTCGTTGTAGAAGATGATACGCCGGTGCGCAATCTGATCACAACAACGCTGAAAACCCATGAATACAGGTATCTTTCTGCGCAAAACGGCGCAAGCGCCGTGATGGAGGCGCTGTCTCACAACCCGGACATTGTGCTGCTTGATTTGGGACTGCCAGATATGGACGGCGTGGAGATCATCCGAAAAATCCGTTCGTGGTCAAATATGCCGATCATTGTGATCAGCGCCAGAACGGAGGATGCTGATAAAATCGGGGCGCTGGATGCCGGGGCGGACGATTATCTCACCAAGCCCTT
>ERZ809296.118-NODE-118-length-140178-cov-17.055316_pt1 | contig 140178 bp, 109 predicted proteins | sample MGYA00520511_ERZ809296 | MGnify/ENA primary metagenome ERZ809296 (study PRJEB31576, sample SAMEA3212662) | Homo sapiens | biome: human-gut; feature: human gut; material: fecal | place: Sweden | collected 2012 ... | reverse complement strand
GCTTTTGATACCACGTCCATAGGAGCTATGCACCGCATGGGCGTGGAGACTTCATTGCACCAGATATAATGCCATTTGTTAAAGTACAGGCAGAACAAATGGAAGGGAAGCATGTTGTTGAAATTCATGTAACAACAGGAACAAACCGTCCATATTATCTTAGAGAAAAGGGCTTGAAGCCAAGTGGTGTATATGTGCGCAAAGGAAGTTCAACTCAACCGATGACGGAAGAAGGGATTCGCGAAATGATTATTGAGAATAGTGGAAGATCTTTTGAATCGTGCAGAAGTATGAATCAGGAATTAACATTTAAAGAATTTACAGCACAAATGGAGGCACGATCAATTGCGATAGGTTCTGCTCAAATGAAAACATTAAAATTAATAGGAGAAGATGGGTTATATACCAATTTGGCATTGCTGCTTTCAGATCAGTGTGAAACAACAATAAAAGTGGCATTGTTTCAAGGAATTGATAAAGAAATTTTTCGAGATCGGAAAGAATTTTCAGGATCAATTTTAAAGCAGTTGGAAGATGTATATGAATTTATAGATCTTGTTAATAGGACGAAAGCCAGTTTTTCAGGACTTAATCGAACTGATAAGAGGGATTATCCAGAAGAAGCGGTAAGAGAAGCGCTATTAAATAGTGTTGTACATCGGGATTATTCGTTTAGTGCAAGTAATTTGATCAACATTTATGAAGATCGGATGGAATTTGTTTCGCTAGGAGGATTGGTTTCTGGTCTTGAATTAGAATCAATTTTTCTTGGCGTTTCGCAGTTAAGAAATCCAAATTTGGCAGCTTGTTTTTATAGAATGAGATTGATTGAAAGCTATGGAACAGGAATTGGAAAGATCCAAAGAGCATATAAAAGCGAGCCACTGCAGCCAGAATTTGAAACTGCTAAAGGTGTCTTCCGTGTAACTCTTCCAAATCGAAATGAGACAGAAAAGTCGGGTAGAGAGTTTACTCAGGCAGAGTCTTTGAAGACGAAAAAAAATCCAGGAAAACAGCAACAAAAGGTGCTTGATTTTGTCAGTAAGAATGGAAAAATAACTAGAAAGCAAGTTGAAGAACTAATTGGTTCTGGTTCAACAAAAGCATTTAAATTGATTAAAGAGCTATGCGAAAAAGGACAAATGAAGGCTCAGGGAGCTGGAAAACATAGCTATTACGTATTAGTGTAAAAACAAAAATGATAACCAGCAAATGGCAGAAAGGAAAAAAGTATCATGAGTAACGATAAATATGAACTTCTTGCACAGCAGCTTCAGGCATTAATCGAGGAAGAACCAGATCTGATTGCAAATTTGTCGAATGCGTCTGCTGCGATAAATGAGGCGTTAGAAAATATTAACTGGGCTGGATTTTATCTTGTGAAGGAAAATATGCTTGTACTAGGACCATTTCAGGGAAAGCCTGCCTGCATACGCATTCCATTTGGAAAAGGTGTATGCGGAACAGCAGCAAAAAAGGATGAGACACAGCTTGTAAAGGATGTACATGAGTTTCCGGGACATATAGCATGTGATAGTGCATCTCGCTCGGAGATTGTAATTCCAATTCATAACAAGAGCGGTGTAGTGGCAGCAGTACTTGATATCGACAGTCCAGATCTGACTCGCTTTGATGAGACGGATCAGAGTGGACTGGAACTGTGTGTGAACGTACTTGAAAAATATTTGCTCTTTTAACACGCTAGCATATTTAAATTACTTTATTGGGATTAGAAAAATATGAAGGAGTAAGAAAGCATGAAATGCCTTTTAGTGGCCATCAATTCAAAATATATTCATTCAAACCCGGCAGTTTACCTGCTTCGCGAGTGCGCACTGCGCGATCTAAAGCAAAAGCAGATTTTTGGGGTAGAGGTGGAACTGGCTGAGTACACAATAAACCATCACGCATCAGAGATTTTTGATGATATCTATCTTCATCATGCCGATCTTGTCTGCTTTTCCTGCTATATATGGAATATCGAGTATGTAAGACAGCTAGTGCGAAACTTAAAAAATCTCTGTCCAAGTGTCAAAATCTGGGTTGGTGGACCGGAAGTTTCCTATGACTGTGAGAGTTTTTTGAGGTCACTTTTGCAGGTGGATGGAGTTTTATACGGAGAGGGAGAGAAGAGCTTTCCAGCGCTGATAGAGTATTACGCAGCGCGTGAAAAAGATGCAAATCCATTATCCAAAACATTTCCAGATGGGGCGGCATGGCTGGATGAAAACGGAATCTTCCACCAGACAAGTCCGCAGCCGCTCACACCGATGGAAGATCTTCCATTTATTTATGATGAGGCAGGACGGATGGATGGTTTTAAGAATAGAATTATTTATTATGAGACAAGCAGAGGCTGTCCATTTTCTTGCAGCTATTGTCTTTCATCAATAGATAAGAAACTGCGTTTTCGCCCACTCGATACAGTAAAAAAGGAACTCGCCTTCTTTTTAGAGCAGCGCGTGCCGCAGGTTAAATTTGTAGACCGCACCTTTAACTGTAAAAAATCACATGCAATGGCAATTTGGCAGTTTATTTGCGACCATGACAATGGCGTGACTAACTTTCATTTCGAGATTGCAGCAGATATTCTTGATGAGGAAGAAATTGCACTTTTAAAGACAATGCGTCCGGGACTTGTGCAGTTAGAGATCGGCGTGCAGACAGCAAACCCTGATACGATTCACTCAATCAACAGAAAGATGGATTTGGCACGTGTGGCACAAGTTACAGAGAAAATTCGTCAGTTCCATAACATTCATCAGCATCTCGATCTGATTGCAGGTCTGCCATTAGAGGATTATGAGAGTTTTGGTCATTCCTTTGATGTGGTGTATCAGATGAAGCCAAGCCAACTGCAGTTAGGCTTTTTAAAGGTATTAAAGGGTTCCCCGATGCAGGCACAGGCAAGCCAGTATGGAATATTGTCACAGGCAGAGCCGCCATATGAAGTATTAAAAACACCATGGCTTTCCTATGATGACATTATTAGGCTTAAAGGCTTAGAGGAGATGGTTGAGACATACTACAACAGCGGACAGTTTTCCAACACCGTTAAAGTTTTGTGCAAACAATTTGACCGTCCATTTTTATTGTACGAGGCTCTTTCAGATGAATACCGTGCTCGAAAAATGCATGAAAAAAAGCACAGCAGAGAAGCACAGTATCAGTTTATCCGTGACTTCGCTGCAGCGCGTACAACGCTTGATGATATACTTGTACGGCAAGTTCTGACGCTTGACTATTATCTGCGTGATTATGCGAGAAAGCGCCCATCATTTGCGCTTGAGCAGGATTCTTATAAGGAAGAGATACGTGCAGTATGCCTGAAAGCATTTCCAGAGAGTTCCTATAAGGATGTGATTCGTGATTATCACATTGAAGTTTTTGTGCCACCATTTACAGATGAAAAGCAGTTTGTTTTATTTGATTATCAGCATCGCGATCCGCTTGATCAGAATGCAGAGATTCGTAAAATTTAGGAATCGTGTATTGAGAGAAAAAAGGATAATAATTATGTGAAAGTGAGGCGATGAGTGTGCTAATGAATACTCAGGAGTATCTCTCCATTATTGGAAAGATCTTCGCTGCTATGTAGTCATTGAATTGAAAACAGGTGATTTTAAGCCGGAATATGCCGGTCATTCCTAGATGTGCAGGTGAACAGATATGAAAAATATCCATAGCATTGAATTTTATACTGGAAGCAAGGAAGAATTGCTTCCAGGTTTTGAAAAAGATTTTCCCTATATCGCTTCGAGGGCAGAACTTGACAAGTATATAGGGTGTTATGTACCGTGGCACTGGCACAGGACAGTGGAGCTTTTTTATATGGAAAGCGGCAGCATTGAATATGATACGCCAGGAGGAAAAATATTGTTTCCGGCTGGAAGCGGAGGCATGATAAATCCCAATGTACTCCATATGACAAAAGCAATATCGCAGCGAGAAAAGAATATACAGCTACTTCATATTTTCGATGTTTCCTTACTTGCAGGAGAACATGGAAGTAGGATTGAACAAAAATATATTGCGCCTGTCATAACAGCCCCACAGATTGAGATAATTCCGCTTTTTCCAGGCAATGCAGAAGAAGAAAGAATTTTGAAACTGCTTGCTGACTCATTTCGTTTATCCAGTGATGAATTTGGATATGAAATAAAACTGCGGGAAGCCCTAACGGAAATATGGCTCATGCTTTTTGAATTCTCTCGTTCTATGCGTGAAAAGAAAGGGGAACATAACAAAAGCAACGATAAAATAAAGCTGATGATGATATACATTCATGAACATTACAGAGAAAAAATATCTATTCCAGAACTTGCTGCGGCAGCATATCTAAGCGAAAGGGAGTGTTATAGAGTGTTCCATGACTGTCTGCATGTGACACCCGTAGAGTATATAACAACTTACCGTCTACAAGTTGCCTGTCAGATGTTGGCAAAGGGGCAGGAATCTGTTACTGTTATCAGCCATGAGTGCGGTTTAGGGAGTAGCAGTTATTTTGGAAAGGTTTTTCGGGAATACGCACATTGTTCACCTATAGAATATAGAAAAAAATGGCAGAATAGTGATAGGTAATGGCAGAAAAGAAATATTTTTTCTATGCCTTTTGCATTATAATGATACCTGTAAAGAAAATCAGCAATTTACAGGAGGTGAGCACAGGGTGGTAAAACTGAACATTCTGAACATGGAAAATTTTTTGGATACTGTCAATGCCTGTATCGGCAAAGTATATATGCTCTGCCCGAACGGTAAAAAACAAAACATTAATGGAGAAGAAAAGATACAGGACAGTTTGTTGCGGCAATACTTCCAAAACAAAAACTGTCTGCGGCTTATTTTAGAAATTCCGAATCCAACGGACTATATGAATATTATTTCGTACTATGCGGGGGATTGCTGATTTGTCTGTAAATATTTTATTATAAAGGGGCCGGGCGTTTTATCTTACAGCCCAGCCCTTTTGAAAGGAGTTAAAATGGAGTTGAACATTCAGACCGCAGAACTGGCATTAAGGGAAGCGTCAGAAGCCAATCCGGGAGCATGGGCAGACCATTCCCGGTTTGTAGCCAAAGCCTGTAAAAACATCGCATCACACTGTAAAGATTTATCTTCTGAACAGGCATATATTTTCGGGCTGTTGCATGATATTGGACGCTATGCCGGAGTGAGTTCGGAAAGGCATCTGATAGACGGCTATCGGTACTGTATGGAGCGCGGATGGGAAAAAGCTGCACAGATATGTATATCCCACGCATTTATGATTCAGGATATTGCCACATCTATCGGTGTGTTTGATGTCAGTGATGAGGATTACCTGTTTATGAAAGAATTTGTTGCAAATGCGGTATATGATGATTATGACCGTCTTGTACAGTTATGTGATGCATTGGCTATGCCGACGGGGTTCTGTCTTTTGGAAAAGAGATTTGTAGACGTGACAATACGGTACGGTGTTCACACAGCGACAATAGACAGGTGGAAAAAGATTTTCGAGATTAAAGAACAGTTTGAAAGTCAGATTGGCTGTTCTATCTACTCTTTGCTTCCGGGTATTGTGGAAAACAGTTTTCGTTAAGGAGGGATATCGTGTATTACGAATCCAGTGATTTTGATACAGGCAGGGAAAGGTGGCAGCATGAAGTATAAGCATATTGTTTTTGATATTGACGGTACTCTGATTGATACGGAATATGCTGTATTACATTCCCTACAGGAAACTATAAAGGGATTGTCTGAGAGAGAGATACCATGCTCTGAACTAAGATTTGCGTTAGGGATTACAGGGACAGACGCTTTGAAAAAACTTGAGATAAAAGACACTTCCTATGCGATAGAATTATGGGATAAAAATATGCGTAACTATACAAATACCATTAAAGTATTTGACGGAATCGTTGAATTATTGAAAAATCTTATAAGCCTGGATTATGAAATAGGGATTGTCACATCAAAGACAAGGGAAGAATTTACACATGATTTTTGTCCGTTTGGTATCAATCATTATTTCAAAATAATCATATGTGCAGACGATACACAGGAACATAAACCCAATGCCGCACCGATTTTGAAATATATGGAATTATCAAAAACAGACCATAGTAAAGTGCTTTATATCGGAGACAGCAAATATGACAGTAAATGTGCGGAAAATGCGGGAATTGATTTTGCTTTGGCAGTATGGGGCAGTCATAATAAGCACATAAAAGCAGATTATTTTTTTGAAAGGCCTGCCGACCTGTTATCTGCTATAACTTCATCTTCATCATAAAATATTTTAAATATATAAATATGGATTAAGTAGCTTGTGTGAGAAATAAAGCATACAGACCACGTCTCAATCGGAATTTGAAGGAGAAATTTATGCTAGGAAAGAAGTGCTCGGATGAAATCAACTATACAGTGGAAGCCATCTGGGACAGATAATGGACCACCGTACCTGTCCCTAGTGGCCACAGATGAAAAGCAGTTTGTTTTGTTTAATTATCAGCACCGCGATCCGCTTGATCAGAATGCAGAGATTCGCGTGCTGACATGGTAATAAAGGACAGAATCAAAAAAAGGTATTGCGTATGCGTTGGTTTAGGAATAAAGAATAAAATAAGTGAGACTGGATATTGCTTTATAGGAAGTAGTATCCAGCTTTTTATTAATATTTTTATTGGCAAAAATAATAAAAGCAAATAAGAGTGTGTGGACTTATTGCCGATAATGTAGTATACTAACCATAGTAAGTGCAATTTTTGAATTATGACAATGAAAAGCCCATAGAATGTGGTTTTGATCGTGTGAAAGGAGGATGGCAGATGCGATACTTTTCAGTTGCTGAAATGGCAAAAAAATGGGATGTATCTGAACGTAGTGTAAGAAATTATTGTGCTCACGGGCGTGTACCGGGAGCATTTATTACCGGAAAGACATGGAACATTCCGGAAAATGCAAAAAAGCCAGAGCGTTCTAATAAGAAGAAAGAAAAAAAGACGACGCTATTGGATATTTTGCTGGATGAGAAGGCAAATAAATACTCTGGAGGTATTTATCATAAGACACAGATTGATTTAACATATAATTCAAACCATATGGAAGGCAGTCGATTGACCCACGATCAGACCCGATATATATTCGAGACGAATACTATTGGTATAGAAAAAGAAGTGCTTAATGTAGATGATGTGATTGAAACAGCAAACCATTTTCGGTGTATTGATATGATTATTGACTATGCAAAAGCAACATTGACGGAAAATTTTATCAAGAAGCTGCATCTGGTTCTGAAAAATGGCACCAGTGATTCCAGAAAGGATTGGTTTGTTGTCGGCGATTACAAGAAAATGCCAAATGAAGTTGGCGGTATGGAGACTGCACTTCCAGAAGAAGTTGCAGATAGAATGAAGAAATTACTGTCAGAGTATAATAATCAGGAAGAAAAGGCACTTGAAGATATTCTGAATTTTCATGTAAAGTTTGAACGTATCCATCCATTTCAGGATGGTAATGGTCGAGTGGGACGATTGATTATGTTCAAAGAATGCCTAAAATACAATATTGTTCCGTTTATTATCGAAGATAATTTGAAAATGTTTTATTATCGTGGATTGAAAGAATGGAACAATGAAAAAGGTTATCTGATGGACACTTGTTTGACAGCGCAAGATCGATATAAGGCATACTTGGATTATTTCAGGATTGCATATTAAGAGGGAAATTAGGGCTGCACAATACCGTGCAACGATTCATGTGAATTCAGATATGCTGATTGCTTTTCCAGAGAGTAAGGGATATTCCGTTCGAAATTTAAAATATATGGCAAAATTCGCTGAGACTTATCCAGATCGGGAATTTGTGCAACAGGTTGTTGCACAAATTCCGTGGGGTCATAATATTGTTCTTCTGGATAAGGTAGCTGATATGGATGAACGCAAATGGTATATCAAAAAGTCGGCAGAAATAAGTAAATTTAAATCTGCACCGTCACATTTCCAATACCAGAATCATTTGGCTTGGCGAGGACTCCACGGTCTGCGCCCGGCGGATGTCCTAGTATGCGCACATAAGAACGATAAAAAGAAGAATAGTCAAGGAAGCCGCTGTCTGCAGCGGCTTCTTTTGCGTGGCAGCCATTAAAAAGAAGCATCTGTGCATAAGCGATTCGCTTTCTTAAAAGGTAGTCGATTACAGTTGTTCCAGTTGCCTTTTTAAAAACTTTATTTAAATGATGCTTGCTGATAAAAAAATGATCTGAAATTTCATCAAGTGTCACTGGGTCCTTCAAATGCTGATTTAAATAAAAAAGAATGGAACTAAGCTGTGTCTGTGGAGTGTCAGACTGTTTTGAAAAAGCATTGCACGAATCACTCATATCTGCAATCTGCATCAGCAGCGCTTCTACGCAGATCGGAAGCATCTGTGCCTGAAATTCATTGCTTTTACGAGAACAGGATTCAAAACTTTCCAGATAGGACAGCAGATGAAATTTTTCAGTATGTTTAAAATAAATAGGCTGTCCGGCATTTTCACCTATTTGAGGAAATGCGCGCAGCAAAAAATCACGCCGCTCTGGCAGCAGCAGATCAGGGTGAAAGTGAAGGGAATATCGTCTATATGGGGCAGTGCTGTTTACACGCACACCGTGAAATGCGTGCGGGGAGAGTAACAGCACACTTCCAGGTGTCGGCTGATAGTTTACACCCTCTACCAGATAGTCGGCGTCACCAGAAAGAAAATAAAAAACCTCATAAAAATTGTGGCAGTGAAGCGCATAATCTGTCATCACATATGTGCTTTCTGAATAGCCAAATGAAACAAGATCGGTATTGATATGTGCCGTTGAATCCATATGATCAGAACCTTTCTTTACTTTTTTGTGTTTTACAAACAGTAACAGTACAGCGAAAACGATTACAGTTTCTTTCTGCCAAACAGGATACCATATAATCGCTATATATGCAATGTTTTGATTCTTTTTTGCAATGGATTTTTTTGACTAAAAGAAGTATAGTAAACATAGAAGCCTAGAAAAAACGAAACAAACTTGATAAAAATCAACAAAAAATAAAATGAAAAAGGAGATTTATTATGAAAACAGGTGCACAGCTTTATACGATTAAATCGTATACTCAGAATGTAAAGGATTTCGCATGCTCTATGAAAAAAATTGCAGAAATGGGCTATAAGACTGTACAGATTTCCGCAGTAGGAAAGGATCTTAAGCCAGAGCAGATTAGAGAAATCTGTGATGCAAATGGTCTTGAGATTGCATTGACACACAGTGATCCTAATCGAATCCTCTATGATACTGAAGCACTTATTAAGGAGCATGATATCATGGGATGCCGCTATATTGGACTTGGAATGATGCCGGAGCGCTATCGCACAAAGGAGTGGCTGAGTCATTTCATGGATGATTTTAAGGAGCCAGCAAAAAAGATTGCTGCATCGGGAAAGCTTTTGATGTATCACAATCACAATACTGAGTTTGAGGCATTTGAGGCAGAAAATTTGCCAAATGCAAATTCGAAAAAACGCATGATTGAGTATCTGATGGAAGGATTTGCACCAGATGAGATGGGAATTACTCTTGACACCTATTGGGTAGCGGCAGCAGGAGCTGATGTATGCGAGTGGATTCGTCTGTTAAAGGATCGTATTCCTTGCGTTCATTTAAAAGATATGCAGATTAAGGGTTGGAACCAGATCATGGCACCAGTTATGGAGGGTAATTTAAACTTCCCGGCAATCTTTAAGGAACTTGAGAACAGCTGCTGTGAATATATGTTGGTAGAGCAGGATGTTTGCACACAGGGAACTCCGTTTGAATGTTTGAAGACAAGTTATGATAATCTTGCAAAGGCTGGATATCGTTAATCTTTTATGATAGTGAATATAAGAAGGAGAAAAAAGATAGATGGAACAGGTAAGACTTGGAATTATTGGTGTTGGTAACATGGGAAGTGGCCACACCGCCAATATCATGGCAGGAAAAGTGCCGGAAGTGCGTATTACAGCAGCGGCAGATCTTCGTGAGAGCAGAAGAGAGTGGGCAAAGGAAAATATGCCAGAGGGCACAGCAATTTTCGAGGATGGCGACAGCTTAATCAAATCAGGTACATGTGATGCTGTATTGATCGCAGTACCGCATTATGATCATCCGCGTCTGACAATACTTGCACTTGAAAATGGACTTCATGTTATGTGCGAGAAGCCGGCAGGTGTTTATACAAAGCAGGTAAGAGAGATGAATGAGGCCGCAGAGAAGAGCGACCGCGTATTTGGTATGATGTTCAACCAGAGAACAAATTGTATCTATAAAAAGATGCATGACATGGTACAGAGCGGTGATTACGGAAAATTAAAGCGTGTGAATTGGATCATCACAGACTGGTACCGCACACAGGCATATTATAATTCAGGCGGCTGGAGAGCCACTTGGGACGGCGAAGGCGGCGGCGTTTTATTAAATCAGTGTCCGCACAATCTGGATTTGCTGCAGTGGATCTGCGGAATGCCGTCAAAGGTACGTGCATTCTGTCATAACGGAAAGTGGCATGATATTGAGGTTGAGGATGATGTAACCGCATATCTGGAGTTTCCAAATGGCGCAACTGGTGTATTTGTTACGACAACAGCTGATGCACCTGGAACAAACCGTCTTGAGGTAACACTCGAAAAAGGAAAGCTTGTTGCAGAAAAAGATGAGCTTAAGTTCTATGAGCTTGAAATTAATGAGAGAGAGTATTGCTATCAGGCAACAGAAGGATTTGCAAAGCCACCGTGTCATGAGACGACATTAGAGCTTGACGGAAAGAATCCTCAGCATATTGGTGTATTAAATGCGTTTGCTGCTGCCATTCTTCGCGGTGAGCCATTAGTGGCAGATGGCGTTGAGGGTATTCATGGACTTGAGCTTTCTAATGCCATGCATTTGTCTTCATGGCTTGAAAAGCCAGTTAATCTGCCGATTGATGAGGATCTCTTCCTTGAAAAATTGAATGAGCATCGTGCAAATTCTAAGAAAAAGGAAAATGTACAGGATATTACTTTTGATACAACAGGAAGTTACGGAAGCAAGACTAAAGAATAAGTAGGAGGTGCTTCTATGAAACGTGCAGTGATTGTTGGCTGCGGCAATATCGCCGCAGTCCATGCTGCCGTACTGACTGCTCAAAAAGATACAGAGCTTGTCGGTGTGGCAGATATTCATTTTGAGAAAGCCCAGGATTATGCTGAAAGATTTCATACAAAGCCATATGCCTCACTTGAGGAAATGATTGAAAAAGAGCAGCCTGATGTGCTTCATGTTTGTACACCGCATTATCTTCATGTGCCTATGACACAGTATGCATTAGAGCGAGACATAAATGTGTTTATGGAAAAACCACCGGCAATCACATTTGCGCAGCTGGATCAGTTAAAGCAGGCAGTTTATGCGTCTAAGGCAAAGTTAGGGTTATGCTATCAGAATCGCTATAATCCAAGCTATCGCGCGGCAAAAGAATTTATTGCATCAGGCGCGGCAGGAAAAGTGTTAGGTGCACGCGGACTTGTCACTTGGAATCGTCCGGCACCATATTATACACAGAGTGAGTGGAGAGGAAAACTTGCAACAGAGGGCGGCGGTGTATTGATTAATCAGGCTGTTCATACATTAGATCTTCTTTCTGACTTATTAGGAAAGCCGGATTGGATTGATGCTTCACTTTCAAATCATCATTTAAAGGGGCTTATCGAGGTGGAGGATACGCTAGAGGCGTATATTCGTTTTGGTGAAAAAGTTGCGTGCTTTTACGCAACGAATGCATATTGTGCAGATGTTCCACCGTTAATTGAGATTTCATGCGAGAAGGTAACAGTTCGCATTGAGGATTTGGATGTTTCTTATCGTTATCCGGATGGAACGATTACAAAGCCAGAGGTGGAGCGCCCTGTCCCAATTGGAAAAAGTTACTGGGGAAGCGGTCATACAGCATGTATTGGTGATTTTTATAAGGCATTGGAAAATAATACCGATTTTGCGTTGGAGCTTCCAGTGTTAGAAAATAGTATTCGTCTGATGCTTGGTGCATATGAGTCAGCTAGGGAGCATCATGTTGTGGAATTTTCGTAACTATTCAGAGTTATGTAAAATTACTTGCTGTGAATGTGGTTCTGAATAGTTTAGTTTTGTGAGTAAGAAGGAGAAAACATGAAAAAAATACTTTCAAACTGTCCGATCAGTTGCTTTGCTGATGAGATTAGTGTATCACTTGACCGACAGATTCAGGTATTAAATGAGCTTGGAATTAAATTTGTGGAGTTTAGAAGTGCAGATGGCACTGGCGTTGCAGATTTTACCGATGAGCAGGCAAAAGAGGCAAAGAAGCGTCTTGACGCAGCTGGCATTCGCGTATCAGCAGTCGGTTCTCCGATTGGAAAAATCGGTATCAATGATGACTTTGAAGAGCATATGAAAAAGCTTGGTAGAATCGAGCGCATTGCTGATATTTTTGAGACACCGTATATTCGCATGTTTAGTTTTTATATGCCAGAGCATTTAGATCCAAAGGATTCACGCGATGAGGTAATGCGTCGTATGGAATGCATGGTAAAAGAGGCACAGAAAAATCATCTGGTACTGCTTCACGAAAATGAAAAAGGCATCTATGGTGACAATGCAGCTAGATGTTTGGATTTAATGAAGGAATTTTACGGAGATCACTTTAAGGCAACCTTTGATTTTGCAAATTTTATTCAGTGCGGACAAAATACATTAGAGGCATACGAAATGTTAAAACCATACATTGAATATGTTCATGTAAAAGATGCTCGTTTGTCTGATGGTGAGGTTGTTCCGGCAGGAACTGGAGATGGACAGCTTCTAGATATCTTTGAAAAGTTGGACGCATCCGGTTACAAGGGATATTTGAGTCTGGAACCGCATTTGGCAAACTTTGCAGGACTCGCAAATCTGGAAAAAGATGCGGCAGTTCGTGCAGAAAATGATACCGAGAAAGCGTTCTGTGTTGCATACCGAGCATTAGAAGGGCTGCTTGGAAAGTAATTAAATTTGTAAACCCATAAACCTATAAACCTAAATAAGATTCCGAGATAGCTGTGCAAACGCAGGTGTTTTCGGAATCTTTTATTAAGTGTTGGATGAAAAATCATCTTGACGAAAGTGGAAAGAACAGGATAAAATAAAAGCAGTTGGAGTATTATATGAATAAGAGGAAAGGCGTAAAATAATGAAAACAACAGTACATATTGTTTCTCATTCCCATTGGGACAGAGAGTGGTATCTGCCATTTGAAAAACACAGAATGCACTTGGTAGAATTGGTAAATGCAATTTTAGAAAAATTTGAAACAGATGAAGCATATAGAAGCTTTTTTCTGGATGGCCAGACAATTGCACTGGATGATTATTTGGAGATTCGTCCCCAAAAGCGTGAACAGATTGAAAAGTACGTGCGTGAAGGCAGACTATGTGTTGGACCATGGTATGTGCTGCAGGATGAATTTTTGACAAGTGGAGAGTCATGTGTAAGAAATCTTCTTACAGGCATGGAGTATGCAAAAAGCTATGGAAAAGTTAGTCATATTGGTTATTTCCCAGATGCATTTGGCAATGCAGGACAGATGCCGCAGGTATTAAAGCAAGCTGGAATGGAGGCAATTGCATTTGGAAGAGGAGTAAAACCGATTGGTCTTAATAATGAGGTCAAGAGTGGTCAGTATGAATCTACGTTTTCAGAGATGAACTGGCAGTCAAATGATGGAAGCAGTCTGCCAGGCATCTTATTTGCCAATTGGTATAACAATGGTATGGAAATTCCGGTAGATGAAGCAGAGGCTAAGATTTACTGGGATGAGCGTCTTGCAAAAGCGAGACAGTTTGCTGGAACAAGTCATCTATTATTGATGAATGGCTGCGATCATCAGCCAGTTCAGAAAAATCTGCCAGAGGCGATTTTAGTTGCGAAAAAGCTGTATCCTGATATTGAATTTATTCATTCCGACTTAGAGACATACGCAAAGGCAGTCAAGGAGGAACTTTCTGATCAGACTTCTACTGTTATCGGAGAATTGACAAGTCAGGAGACAGATGGCTGTTGGACCCTTGTAAATACATGTTCAGCAAATGCCGATTTAAAAATTGCCAATAGAAAAGGAGAAAGTGCACTTGAACGTCAGGCAGAGCCAGCAGCTGCAGTTGCCTTTCTTTTAGGAGATGAGTATCCAGCGGATTTATTTTCCTACAGTTGGAAAAAGCTTATGCAGAATCATCCGCATGATAGTATTTGCGGCTGCAGTGTGGATGAAGTAAATCGTGAGATCGAAGCACGTTTTCATAAGAGTCTGCAGGTTGCAGAGGAGTTGTATAAAAACAGCCTGCGTAAGATAGCTGATAAGATTGATACGCAGTCAATTTATAAAGATGAGAAGCATAGCGGAAAGCGAAAAATTGCATTTGCTGTATGTAATTTTTCAGGCTGGGCGAAGACACAGGTAGTGTCAGTTATGCTCGATGCAAAGCGTCTGTATGGAAATTTGGAAAAGTCTTGGAATGAGCTTGAGGCAGAAAAACTGCCGAAATTTACACTGTATGAAGCAGAACAAAAAAGAATTGCTGCACAGATTACAAAGGCTTCGACTGAGTTTGGTTATGATCTGCCAGATGATCGTTTCCGTCAGCCATATATGGCAGAGCGTGTGCAGGTAACATTTGAGGCAGAGAATGTTCCAGCAATGGGCTATAAGGTATATGTGCTGGAAGAAAACGAAGAATCTTCAAAGTCTGCAGACTGCCAGACAGAAAATATAATACAAGATAGCGAAAACATTCTTAAGATGGAAAATAAATTTATCAGCGTGCAGATAAATGAGGATGGCAGCTATGATATAACAGACAAAAAGACAGGATATACCTTTAAACATATTGGTATCTATGAGGATACAGGAGATATGGGAAATGAGTATATTTATATTCAGGATAAAGAAAGAAAAACTGTTACGACGGAAAATAAGCCGGCAAAGATTACGATTGAAGAAAACAGTGAGCTTCGTTTCGTAGTAAAAATTTGTCAGCAGATGGAAATTCCAGAAGCAATGGGTGATGAAATTCTGGCACAGCGTTATTCTTGTGTTGATCCTTATCAAAGAGAAGCCAAACGCAGTACAAAGCTTGTTTTGCTTGAACTTGAGACAAAGCTGACACTTGAGCGAAATGCAGCTGGTTTGAAAATTAAGACAACAATTGTTAATACAGCAAAGGATCATCGTGTTCGTGTATTGATTCCTACTGGACTTGTGAGTGATAAGCATATGGCAGATTCACCGTTTGAGGTTGTAAGACGTCCAAATCGCCATGGAAAAGCGTGGATCAATCCGAGCGGCTGCGAGCATCAGCAGTGTTTTGTTGCGATGGAAGATTCATCAGCAGGAATATTAGCAGCAAATCGTGGTCTGTATGAGTATGAGATTCTTCCTGATCAGGAAAATGCGATTGCGCTGACGCTGCTTCGCTCAGTTGCAGAGATGGGTGACTGGGGATATTTCCCGACACCACAGGCACAGATGCAGGGTACTTATACAATGGAGTATGCATTATTCCCATACGAAGCTGGAAAGAGTGCAGAAGCATTTGTACTTGGATACAGTTATCAGCATGATCTTGCAGCAGTGGAAACTGGCATGAATCGCACAACACAACAAATTTATATGCCGCAGGCACAGACAGGCATTCTTCCGCTTGAAAAGAGCTTCTTTGAATGGCAGGGTGAGGGATTGAATTTGACTGCTTGGAAGAAGGGCGCTCACAGTGATGATATTTTTGTCCGTTTTGTCAATACAATGGAAAAGGATGTTACACTTACAGTCAAAAAAGCAGATTGGATGAAGTGTATGTATAGAAGCAATGTGATCGAAGAAGAAAACGAAGCACTGCGAGAAGAAAGCGAAGCATTTTTAATTGTTATTAAGCCATATGAGATTGCAACATTTGGAATAAGACCTAACATAAATTGAAGCGTTTTTTCAGAGGTTGAAGATACAGTAAAATCTCACGTAAAGAGTAACGTTTTACTATAAAAATCTTTCTAAAAATAAAGAAAAAGAGAGACATTTTGATAGCAATGATGTATAATCGCGGTAGACACAATTTGATTCTTAGAGTCAATAAATATACATAATCAGACCGTGTCAAGCTGTTGTGTAAGTAAAAATATACAACAGCTAAAAATAAGAATCTCTAATATTGAAAGGAAAAAATGATATGGATATTTATGTTGATGTCCGTGCAGGACGTGATGGAAACGGAAGCAAGGAAATGCCATTTCGCCGTATTAATGAGGCTGCAAAGGTCGCAAAGCCAGGTGATACAGTGCTTGTAGCACCTGGTGTATATCGTGAGTATGTGGATCCTATTTTTGCAGGAGAGCCAGATGCACGTATTACATATAAGAGTACAGAGCCATTAGCAGCAGTTATTACCGGAGCAGAGCGTATCACCAGTTGGAAGCATTATCAGGACAATGTATGGGTATGCCGAGTGCCAAACAGTACATTTGGTGCATATAATCCGTATACTACATTTGTATATGGTGATTGGTATTTTGCCAAGGCAGACAAGCATACCGGATGTGTTTATTTAAATGACAGAGCATTGTATGAGACATCTTCGCTTGAGGATTGTATTAAGGGCGAAGTTTATGAGTGCAGCTGGATTCCAGAGGAATCTGTTTACAAGTGGTATACAGAACAGGATCAGGAAACAGATGAGACCATTATTTATGCTAATTTTAAGGGAGCAGACCCAAACAAGGAAAATGTGGAAATCAATGTAAGGCGTGAGTGCTTTATGCCGTCAAAGACAGGTGTTGGCCATATTACAGTCAGCGGCTTTAATGTGACAAAGGCTGCAACAACATGGGCACCGCCTGCTGCATATCAGGATGGAATGATTGGACCACATTGGAGCAAGGGCTGGATCATCGAGGACTGCGAGATCTCAAACAGCAAGTGTGCAGGAATTTCGCTTGGCAAATATCTTGATCCAGAGAATGACCATTACTTTACTACAAAATATGTAAAGAGCCCGACACAGATGGAGCGTGATGCTGTATGTCGTGGTCAGTATCATGGCTGGCTGAAAGAAAAAGTTGGAAGCCATATCATTCGCCGAAACAACATTCATCATTGCGAGCAGGGCGGAATCATAGGCCGTATGGGTGGTGTGTTCAGTATTATTGAGGATAACCATATTCATCATATCAACAACATGATGGAGTTAGGCGGTGCTGAGATTGCTGGAATTAAGATGCATGCTGCAATCGATGTGACAATGCGCCGCAATCACATTCATCATTGTACAATGGGTATTTGGTGTGACTGGGAAGCACAGGGAACAAGACTGAGCCAGAACCTGTTGCATGATAATCAGCGTCCGCCGTTTGCGTCTGTATTAAAGGGCGGCATGATGTCACAGGATATCTTTGTTGAAGTTGGACATGGCCCGACATTGATTGATAATAACATTATGCTTTCCGATGCAAGTCTTCGTTTTGCAACAGAGGGTGTAGCACTTGTCCACAATTTGATCTGTGGTGCACTTACTTGTGTGGGCGGAGGAACAGGACCGCGTTATACACCGTATCATATGCCGCATCGTACTGAGGTAATGGGCTTTATGACCGTACTTCATGGTGATGATCGTTTCTATAATAATATCTTTGTACAGAAATGGCCATCAGATGATATTATAACGATGCACGATTCAGATGATGGATTTGACACAGAAAATCGTGCAGCAGGTACCTGGATGTTTGATGAGTATCCGACATATGATGAGTGGATTTCTCAGTTTGATTTTAGTAAGCCTGCTGATATGGCAAAACTTTATGGCGCACACGAAGGAAAGTTGCCAGTATGGATTGAAGGCAACGCTTATCTTGGTGGTGCAAAGCCAAGTAAGAAGGATGTCAATGCTCTGATATCAACTGTCGCACGTGAGGATGTGCGCGTAGAGCTTGTTCAGAAAGAGGACGGTTATTATCTGGATACAAACGTATACGAACTGATCGAAGGCTTTAAAAATAGAATGATTGATTCAGATGTGCTAGGAAAGGCATTTGAGCCAGAGGAACGCTTTGAAAATCCTGATGGAACTGCAATCCGATTTGACAGTGACTATTTTGGAACGCATCGTGGTGTCGATGTCATCCCAGGACCGTTTGCAGATGCTAAGGAATCAGTGAAGAAGCTGTATTAATCGAGATCTGTCAGATAGATACCCTCATAAACAGTTACAATGTTTGATAGGAGAAATTTATGGCACACTCAAATTTAAAAAAGGACGGAAAAACTAGTAAGAAACCGGCTGCCAAAATGCCAGGTGAATGGCTGTATTTAAACAAAGAAGAATTGCCGCTTCGCAAAATCTATGAGCTGTTTAATGAAGCGCAGAATGCTGAGTATTGGGAGGCAGCAGGTGTACTTGAAATTTCATTGCCAGAGAGTGGTACACTGGATATGGAAGATTTAGAAGGCACACTTGGTGATGACGAAGGCGATGCTTATTTGCTTCAGAATGGCATTCATACCGTATTTGCAGCTACAATTCGTCCAGAGGATTATGAAAAGGCAAAAGAGATTATGTTTTTTATAACAAAAAAGCTTGGTGGATATTTTTGTGCAGATACAGCAGATTTTAAGCCAATTGTGGCAGCAAAATAAAAGAAACTGTAAAAATACTGTTTTGTGATAGTCAATAATTTACTGAGATATTTGTCAATAGTAGGGCAGATATCTCAGTATTTTTTTAAAAAATATGGTTGACAGATGTATACCGCTATGCTATTATGAAGTTGACACAAGTAAACTAGATTAAACTACAGGAAGGAGTAAAAATGGCAAAGCACATTGTTTTATCTGACGGTGAATGGAAACTGATGAAACTTTTGTGGGAGAACCATCCGATGACGCTCGGAGATATGGTAGAAGCGATGCAGGATGATACGGCATGGAGCAAAGGAACGATTTTTACAATGCTTCGCCGCATGAGTACAAAAGGAGTTATTCGTATGGATGACAGCGGAAAGTACCAGCAGTATTATCCAGTGCTGCAAAAGGAGGAAGCAGAACAGGCAGAGACGCGAAGCTTTTTGGAACGTGTATATGATGGCAGCGTTGGAATGATGCTGTCGGCAATGGCGCATGAGTGCAAACTTTCAAAGTCAGAAATTGATGAGTTGTATGAGATCATTCGGGAGGCTAGAGAGGAGGAAAAATGACAGATTGGATAGTTGGTTCCAGTATTCTGATCGTGATGATCTTTGCAATACGCAAAGTTTTTGGAATGAGAATCAGCAGCAGGTTTCGATATGCACTTTGGGCAGTTGTGATGATTCGTCTGCTTTGCCCAGTGACACTATGGAATAATCAGCAGCTAGTGCATAATATTACAGAAGTGTCCAGACAGATGTTTCAAAATACGAGTGGAACTAAAGTGGACAAGGTGGATTCAAATGCAGAACTCGGAATGGAAAATGGACAGAATGCAGGTGTAGGAGATGCGAGTAATACAGATCGCACGAAGAATGATTATACAGGAAACGTGAAAAATCAGAATGTCAATATGGGACAACAGAATGAACAGGAAATAAATCAGACAGAAAATCTCAAAATTACACTTGGACATAATGTTTTCAATCAGACAGGAAAGGAGACAACGGCACAACAGCCTGAAGAAAATTCACAGTCAAAAGATAGCAATTCTAACATATTCCACAGTATAATAGCTCAACTAATAAGTATAGCTCCAGCCATCTGGCTTTATGGCAGCATTGCTGCAGGATGTTGGTTTGCTATCGTAAATATGCGTTTTTATCATATGCTAATGCGAAGCAGAAAACAGATAGATAGTAGTAGAAAACTACTAGTTTATCAGGTAAGTGGATTATCGTCACCATGTTTGTTTGGAATCATTCATCCAGCAATTTATCTGAAGGAGGAGACGAAACTGAAGGACGATCAAATTTTGATGATTCTTCAGCATGAGATATGCCATTATCAGCACAAAGATCATATTTGGTCTGTAATGAGAAGCCTTTGTGTTGCAGTCTGGTGGTGGAATCCACTGGTGTGGGCGGCAGCGGCAGAATCAAAAAGAGACTGTGAGATGGCATGTGATGAAGGAACACTAGAAACAATTGGGTGGGAAAATAAATTTTTGTATGCAAAGACACTAGTTGATGCTGTGTCGGATAAAAAAAATTTTGGTATGACAGCAGCATCAACAATGGTATCAGGAAAATCTGATACAGAAAGGAGGCTGCGTATGATGCTTAATAAAAAGAAAACAAAGATGGCAAGTGTAGTACTTGCAGCAGTGCTTATGTTAAATGCAGCAGCATTATGCTTTGGAGGAGAAAGTACAGCTAAAAGCGAAACTCAGACTAATACTGCAAAGCAGACGGCACTTCCAGTACTTGCAGCAGTGGATGTGTATGAGCAGATACCAATAACGGATGACGTGGAGGAGTTTTGTGAGACATTTGGGCTGCTTGACAAGGAATGTATTGCGCAGATTACACCAGAGTGGATGAAAGACAGCGGTATTAAACTATTTCGCGATGGATTAAATGAGCGGGTATATTTAACTTGGCAGAATCAGCTTATGACACTTCCTCAGCTTGCAATTGGAAAATTTATTATGACATCTGATGTAGATATGCTAAGCAGTGCACTTGCAGATTTGGATGATGATGGAGTTTACGAGGTCTATTTTACTGCAAGAGCTAAGGTTGGTGGTGATAGTTTTTATGCAAATATGATTGGTGTTGCAAGACTTACAGATATGTCGTTTTATTGGGATTTTGATGCACAAGAACAAATGAACCAAAAATCAAAAGTGATGATGCTGACACAAAATGAGAGCAATGAGTTAATTTGGAGTGAGGCATCTTACAAAAAAGCAGATGATGAAAACAAGAGGACATATTATAATAAGCCTAGTGAGTATGCGTTAACGCCAACAGATGAAAAAAATGAACATCCAGTTACATTGTCTGAAGAAAGTTTTGTTGTAAGTCCAATTGACTTTGCAGTAGCTGGGTCACAAACAGTAAATTCAACTGAAGCGTCAGCAAATCTTAACACATCTGGTTGGTTAATTCCGACAGGAGGTCCGCGTTGGAGTTGGACAGTAGATGATTTAAAGAAATGGTATGGCGATGCAGCTGAAATTATTTCTGAAGATGAAAGTAAAACTATTGTAGAGATTTCAGATGTATATATCTGGCAAAGTAAGACATCTGTTGTTGCAACAGTAGATGCAGAGGTTGGTGTAACAAGACTGGATTATAAGATTGCTGATAATGATCGTGATGCTATCTTCAGCAAAATGAACAGCACTAATAAAACAAATCAGATTTTGGGTGGAACAAAAGAAGGAAATGAAAATATTTCTTACAGATGGGCTGGCAAGCAGGCTGCAACATTAGAGCTAGCAATGCAGAGACGTTATCGAGAGATTTGTATGGAGCGCGGTACATGGCTAGATACAGAAGAAAAGCGCTATGCAAATCAGATAAAAGCTCAAATGACAATTACGAGTGATGAATGTGAACTATCATTTGAGGGCGAACCGGAAATGGTGATTTTGTATCGCGAGCTGTTAGATCAATCAAGTGCTGAAACAGAAAAAGTAATAGAGAGTTTCAATCAATTATATAAGGAAGATGGAGATTCCTGGCTGCTTCAATGGAACACTGGCCTGACAACAATGAGCGATTATCAATCAATAAATCTTGAAGAAAATCGCGAGGATAAACCGCTTCATGAGATGGCACATTTACTTATCGAAAATGCACAGCCATATCCTGCAGGTGGATTTGGAGAAGGTTTGTATGAGATGGGATTTAGCTTTTTGACACTAAGCTTAAAACAAAGTGATGCAGATTTGACACTGAATCTTTATAAAGATGCAAATACAGGTGCAGGATTTATTCTTAGAGAAGATGGAAGCGGATATATTATGATTGCATTACAGAATGAAAATGATGCACAGGTTGGACTATTCTCATTTACACCATGTGACACTGGAAAAGAATTATATAATAAGACACTGGAGGAAATAAATAAGTACAATAAAATTGTAGTACAATAACGTTACGTAAATGGGGGCGAGGCGGATGTGCTTTACGAGGCGATTCCCGTGTGGGAGCGGGCTTACGCAGTATCTGAGACAAAAAGGAGTGTAGAAGGCGCCGCGGGAACAAGGGGCGCCGACAAAGTCACTTCGCCGAGTCCCCCTTGCGTGAACCTACCGGGTTACACCTCAAAGTTCACAATTTTTTCACAAAAAAACTCTTGCATTTTAAAGTTTGTGGTGTTATATTACATACCGAACAAAGGAAATGACCAGACAGGTCAGTTTCTTAACAAAACCTCTTGTCGAAGGCTGCTAAGGAATCAGATTTTTGGAGGAAAAGACAAAATGAATACTTTAAAAGCTGAAAAACGAAGCATGGACATCAAAGCAAAGAAGCTCAGAAGAGAGGGATACGTTGTAGGCAACGTGTTCGGAAAGAAAATTGAAGGTTCTATCCCAGTAAAGTTTCATACACTGGAGTTAGAGAAATTCTTAAAGAAAGCACATAAAGGAAGTCAGATCATGCTTGATGTTGAGGGAACTCAGTATGATGCACTGATCAAGGACGTCGCATATAACCCTGTTGCAGGAAGAATCGATGAGATTGATTTCCAGGCACTGGTAAGCACAGAAAAAGTTCATTCTGTTGTTGAGGTTATCTTAGAGAATCATGATAAGATTGTAGAAGGTGTACTTCAGGAGAGCCTTGAAGAGATTGCCTATAAGGCATTGCCAGCAGATCTGGTTGATGAGGTCAGAGTTGATGTTGGCGACATGAAGATTGGCGATGTTATTCGTGTAAAGGATCTTCCAATTTATGCAGATAAGAAGATTACTATTATGACAGATCCAGATGCGGTTGTAGTAGCATTAAATGCAGCACACAATGCAGCAGTACCTGAGACAGAGACAGCAGAAACTGAAGAAGAGCCAAAGAAGGACGAATAATCTGGAGAAAATTATAAGTGAACAATTAAATGATTCGAAAAAAGGAATGGTCACGAAAATGACCATTCCTTTTTTGCACAAAAAAATATGAAAATTTATTACGAAGCAGTTTTTGTTTCAATTTGTGCTGGCTGCTGAACCAAAAATCCAGCCAGAATCTGGCGTATTACAGTATGGAGATAAGGAAGATATTCTTCAACTGATACTGGCTGGCCATACAAAATACAGCTGTAACATGTAGAACCAACGAGTTCGATAATTGTAAAGAGCATTAGCTCAGGCTCTGGACAGACATATGAATTTTTTTTCATCTGTTCAAATATATAATCATAAAACTGTAAAGACTCATCTGGCAGCGTATTTTCAAAAGCTGTTTTAAAAATCCCCCATGATAAATTCTTGGAAATAAAGGTTAAAAGACCGTGATCATCATTCAGGCGGCCGATTATGTAGTCGGCAACTGCGATAATCTGGTCTTCAAAGCTATTAAACTTCTGATCCAGCAGTGCATGGTGAGCATCTGCAAACAGCTGCCCTGCTTTGTGGGCAATCAACTTATCCCTCAAATCATATTTATCCTTAAAATATAAATAGAAAGTTCCCTTTGCAAGGCCGGCATCTGAAACAATATCAGAGATAGTCGTCTTTGCAAAGCCCTTATCGCGAAACAAATCAAAGGCCGTCTGCAGCAAAGCGTTTTTCTTTTGTTTCTTATTGATATCCACTTTTCCCATACGAGAACCCCTCCTGTAATACTTGTAATTTATCCTAAGCTATCATTATATCAAGATACTAAGTAATAGTAAAGGTGTAAATGTTTAAAAACTCGAATCTTAGAGTTATTATCTTACAAAACTGACCGAAAGTCAATTATTAAAAACTGACCAAAATTCATTTTATTACCATTTATTTTTCGGATACTTTTAATATTGACCAAAAGTCAGTTTCTGCATATAATGCGTAGTGTGAAAAAAAGATAGGAGATGGTTGCTATGGTTAAAGTAGGAAAATGGATTGCAAAACATAAATATCTGATCATATTGATCAGCATTTTGCTTATGATTCCTTCCGTGATCGGTATGGCAAAGACAAGAGTCAACTATGATATCTTAAGTTATCTGCCAGACACGCTTGAGACAATCAAGGGCCAGGATATTATGGTCGATGAATACGGAATGGGCGCGTTTTCCATGGTCGTCGTGGAAAATATGGAACTAAAGGATGTGCAAAAGCTAGAAGATGCATACAGCGAGATTGATCACGTTAAGGATGTTCTTTGGTATGATGATGTTGCTGATTTAAGTCTTCCAGTCGAGATGATTCCAAAGGATCTGCGAGAGGCGTTCTTTAAAGGTGATGCGACCATGATGCTTGTGCTGTTTGACAACACGACATCATCTGATGAAGCTATGGAAGCCCTTACAGAGATGAGAAAGATCAGCAATGATCAGTGCTTCTTAAGCGGTATGACTGGTATTGTTACCGATATTAAGAACCTGGCATTAAGCGAGATGCCGGCATACGTTGTGATTGCCGCAATTCTTTGCTTCATTGTATTGCAGCTGTTTACTGATTCATTTTTAGTTCCGCTGTTTTTCTTATTAAGTATCGGAATATCTATTCTCTACAACATGGGAACGAATGTATTCCTTGGAGAGATTTCCTATATTACACAGGCACTTGTAGCTGTTCTTCAGCTCGGTGTTACAATGGATTATTCCATTTTCCTTCTTAGCAGCTATGAGGAAAATAAAGAACGTTTCCCAGATGATAGGGAGCGTGCGATGGGTCATGCAATCGCCAATACCTTTAAGTCTATCGTGGGAAGCTCTGTTACAACAATTGCTGGTTTTGCCGCACTTTGTTTTATGACATTCGCACTTGGTCGCGATCTTGGTATTGTCAGTGCAAAGGGAGTTGTAATCGGTGTTATTTGCTGTGTAACTGTTCTTCCGGCTATGATTCTTATTTTCGATAAGCCGATTGAAAAAACAAAACATAAGCCGCTCATTAAGAGCATGGATAGATTGTCTGGCTTCATTACAAAGCATTATAAGATTTGGCTTGTTATCTTCCTTGTTCTTTTAACTCCGGCAATTTATGGAAACAGCAATACAAAGATTTATTACAACATTGCAAAATCTCTTCCATCTACACTTGAGAGCAATGTGGCAAATGAAAAGCTTGAAGAAGACTTTGATATGAGTGTTCTTCACATGGTTATGATGGATAAGAACATGGACGCAAAGGATAAGCGTGATATGTTAAATGCCATTGACGAAGTGGACGGTGTTAAGTGGACGATCAGCTTAAATTCCTTAGTTGGTGCAACTATTCCAGATTCCATGATTCCAAAGGATATCAAGAGTATGCTGCAAAGTGATAATTGGGAGCTTGCGTTTGTATGCTCACAATATCAGTCAGCGACAGAAGAAGTTAACAGTCAGATTGCCCAAATCAATGACATTGTAAAGGGTTATGATGAAAATGCAATGGTAATCGGTGAAGCTCCTATGATGAAGGACCTTGAGGATGTAACAAATATCGACCTTCAAAGTGTTAACACAGTATCAATGGCAGCGATTTTCATCATTATCATGATTATCTTCAAGTCGATTTCACTGCCAATTATTCTGGTAGCAGTAATCGAATTTGCGATAGCAGTCAATATGGCAGTGCCGTTCTATCAAAACATCAGTCTTCCGTTTGTTGCCTCTATCGTTGTCGGAACTATTCAGTTAGGTGCGACAGTAGATTATGCAATCCTGATGACGAGCCGTTATCAGAAAGAGAGAAGCAGAGGAAAGAATAAAAAGGAAGCTGTAAGTGCAGCACATAAGGCAAGCCTTGAATCCATTATTACGAGTGGTCTTAGCTTCTTCGCAGCAACATTTGGTGTATCAGCTTATTCAAAGGTTGATATGATTGGTTCCATCTGTACACTTCTTTCAAGAGGTGCATTAATCAGTGTTGTCGTTGTAGCACTTGTTTTGCCGGCAATGTTCCTGATTTTTGATAAGGTAATTTGTAAGACATCAATTAACTTTCTTGGAAAGAAATAAAAAGTAAAGTAACTGACGTGCACAAGCGTGCAATTCTGATTTAGAAATGAGAATGAGGGTGTTATATTATGAATAGAAATCATATGCTGAAAAGAAAAATGACAGCCGGACTTGCAGTCGGCATGGCAGTAGCAGTAGGAAGTGTTCCAATGGCAATGGCTGCGAACACAGCAAATACAAAGGATTCATCAAGCAGTGTATCAAAAGAGGAAACCGTCTATGTAAATGCAGATGCATCTGGAAATCCACAGGAGATCACAGTATCTAACTGGTTAAAGAATGCAGGCAGTGAAAGCAACGTTGAAGATCAGTCTGATCTGACAAATATAAAGAATGTAAAAGGTGATGAGACTTTTAGTGAAAATGGTGACAGCCTGACATGGAATACAGATGGAAGTGATATTTATTATCAGGGTCAGAGCAATAAGGATCTTCCGGTATCTGTAAAGTTTACATACTTATTAGATGGACAAGAGATGCAGCCGCAGGATCTTGTCGGCAAGAGCGGTCATCTTCAGATCAAGATTCAGTATACTAACAACGAGAAGAAGAGTGCAAAGGTAGATGGAAAGAATGAGACTATCTACAGTCCATTTGTAATGCTGACTGCAATGATACTTCCAGATGATACATTCTCTAATGTCACCATCGACAACGGAAAGGTAATTTCTGATGGAAGCAGAAATATTGTTGTGGGTGTCGGAATGCCTGGTCTTAAGGATAGCTTAAAGCTAGACACGATTGATCTTTCTGCGGATGACGATAAGAACAGCGAAGACAAAACGCTTGATATTGACATTCCAGACAGCGTATCGATTGAAGCTGATGTAACAGATTTCTCAATGAGTTCTTCTCTTACAGTTGCATTGTCTGATCTGTTAAAAGATATTGATTTTGATGATGACAGTGCATTAGATGACATCAAGGATGCACTTGATAATCTTACAGATGCAGCAACACAGCTTGTTGATGGAACCTCTGATCTGTATGATGGTGTGGAGGAACTTGACGAGAAGTATGGCGAGTTTGATGATGGTGTTAAGGAATTAAGAGATGGCACACATGATCTTTCGGATGGCGTTGGTGATCTGACAGATGGTGTAAATAAACTTGCAGATGGAGCAAAGCAGTTACAAAGCGGAGCAGGTGATCTTGCAAGCGGAGCAAAGACGCTTGACGATGGAGCTGGAAAGCTTCAGAGTGGTTCTAAGGATCTTGTAAGTGGTGTGAGTCAGCTTGCAAGTGGTGCAACTTCACTTCAGAGTGGAGCAGGTCAGTTACAGAGCGGTGCAGGACAGTTACAAAGCGGAGCAGCACAGTTACAGAGTGGTGCAGGTACATTACAGAGTGGAATCAATGATTATACATCTGGTGTCGATCTGTTAAATGCAGGTATTCAGGCAAATCTGTCAAGTGACAGTGAGTTAAACACGAAGGTTTCTCAGTTTGCTCAAGGAATCAATACACTGGCAGATGGTGTTAACAACTATACAGCAGGAACAGATTCATTAGCAGATGGCGTAAGTGCATATGTTGCAGGCGAACAGCAACTTTCACAGGGTGCACAGGCACTGACTCAGATTCAGGGTGCATTAAGTACACTTAATGCAGCACTTGATGGAGAGGGTGAGACGACAGAGGATCTTGTCGCAGCATCAAATGCACTGGCACAGGGAACAGAATCCTTAAAGGCTTCCTTAGGAACTGACGAGACTAAACAGTTAATGACTCTGTTAGACAGCATGTTGAAAACTGGAAATGAGCTGATCACAGAAGCAAGTGGATTATCTAGTGTTATGAAAGAGCAAATCGTAGCACCAGTTCAGGGCATGATGGCAAATGCTGAATATTTGATGAATCAGATCACGGCAGTACAGAGTTATACTGTTGAGTTAGCAAAAACAGCAGCAACGGCAAAGGATACGATTAATGCGCAGATTGCTAAAGCAAACAATGAATTATCAAGCGCTGCACAGGGACTGGCTGACAGTGTAAATAATGCAGCAAATGCGCAGATAAACAAGGCAATAGCCAACGCAAATGCACAGATTGACAGCGCAAGAGCAGTTCTTCAGCAGCAGCTTGACGCAGCAAATGCAGCAGGAAATACTGAGCTGGCAGCATCGTTACAGACAGCAATTAATAGCCTTGGAAATGTAAGTGGAGTAGAGGCGGTAAATGTTGACGCACCAGCATATACTCCAGTACAAGGAATTGATGGAATAACGCTTCCAACATTGAATGCGGATTTGGAAGGTATGGCAGCGAAGGTAGAGAGCATTAAGAATACCTTTGATACTCTTCAGACAACTGTTACAGGTTTAATTACCTCACTTACAGATGTACAGACAAAGATCGACAGTATTACTTCTATGAAGGATCAGATTCCGGCGGCAGATGTCACTGCTCTTAGCACAGGTGTTGATTTACTTGACTCTAATATGAAAGATTTCAATGAAGCAATGGGCAGCCTTTCAACGCAAGTTGCCACATTAAATACTCAGGCTTCGGCAGGTATCAAACAGCTGTTAGATGGTTTTGCACAGCTTGATGCAAACAACGAAACACTTACAGGTGGTGCAGCACAGTTAAAGGCAAGCAGTGCATCTCTTACAAGCGGTGCAGCAGCACTCCAGACTGGAGCAGGACAGCTGATCGAGGGATTAAATCAGTTAAGCACACAGATGACAGCAGGAGCAGGACAGCTTGCAGCAAACAGTCAGACACTTCGTGATGGTGCAGCAACCTTAAAGGGCGGCATAGACAGTGCAAAGAGCGGAATTGATACATTAAAGAGCGGAACTGACAGCTTAAAGGGCGGAACTGATACCTTAAAGACAGGTGCAGATACCTTAAAGAGTGGTGCTGGTACATTACAAAGTGGAATTAACACATTAAAGTCCGGCACAAGTGCACTTAGCAGTGGTGCTGATACATTGAAGTCTGGAACTAATGATTTGAGAAAGGGAACACTTGACTTAAAGAGTGGTACACAGACATTGGCAGATGGCGTTAGTGATCTTAAGGATGGTGCAGATACGTTATCAGATGCAAGTGATGATGTAGTAGATGGAATCAGCGAGCTTAAGGATGGCGCAGAGGATTTAAAGGACGGTATGCAGGAGTTTTATGATGAAGGAATCAGCAAGATCAAGGATCTGGCTGATGAGAATCTGACAGTAATTCTTGACCGCTTAAAGGCTCTGACCTCAGATGAGATTTCATATGATACCTACAGCGGCAGAAGTGACAGCATGAATGGTTCTGTTAAATTCATCATTGAGACTGACGAGATCGAATAATTAAAAAACACCATGTACTGCAATGAGCACATGGTGTCTAAAAAATACTATATTTGGATCAGCGAAGACTTTCTAATACATTTTCGTGAATCCGTTCTGAGAGCTGTCTGTAAAGGCAGCTCTCTTCTTTTGTAAAGTCGCGCATACAGGTGCATTCAAAATCATTAATTGCAGCTTTCAGATCGTCAAGCACTGGCGTTGCTGTCTCAAGCAAGCAAACTGAAAAATGCTGTATCGGAAGAGGCTGAATGAAACCACGCATCGAAAGATGAGAGAGCGACAAAGAAAGAATATGAAGTGGGAGCTGTGCATAATTGGCGAGTTCTTTTTTTGTTGTAAATGGAATTGGATTTTCCAAAGCAAGTAAAAGGCAGGCATCATTTAGTGTCAAATCATGCTTAATAGCAGCAGATTCAAGATAACGATACAAAAGCATTTTGCTGCGGTAGATATCAATAATAACGCCATGTCCGTTTAATGCCTGTGGAGATACACTTGTGCGTTCACTTCCTAATTTTTTTGATCCTGGAAGAATTGAAGGCATTACAAATCCATCCTTTGCTGAGTCAATCAAAAAATGGTAGATTCTCAGTCGGTTTTTCTCATAATATGCTTCATCAAATGTGTGTTTATAAAAATTGTTATAGTATTCAAAAATTTCGAGTTTCATCTTGACAGTATTGGAGATCGTTACACTCTGACTCACAAGAGAACCTTTTGTTTTGACATAGTAATAGATCGGAACCTTCAATGCAATAAAACGCTCAGCATATCTTATATACTCCAGATTAAACATAAAATCTTCACACCAGTTAATCTGTGCGTTCATGCGAAGCTCATGCTTTTCAATAATGTCGCGGCGATACAGCTTATTCCAAATCACACCATAATAAAAGTCGGCAGGATTTTCCATCATATGGTGGGAAAATTCTTCTTTTGAAAGTACGGCATCCTCATCAATATCACCTTTTTGAGAAACACGCTCCCCATTGACACGATAAAAATCTGCGATTACAAGATCGCAGTTGTTTTTCTCAGCAGTGCGCACAAGAAGCTTTGTAGCATCTGGTGTAATCCAGTCGTCACTGTCTAAAAATTGTATGTATTTTCCGTGAGCCAGATCAAGAGCTGTATTTCTTGTATCAGATACGCCACTGTTATTTTTGTGAATGACATGGACACGGTTATCAAGGGCGGCATATTCATCACATATCGCACCAGAATCATCGGTGCTTCCATCGTCAACAAGAAAAAGTTCATAATCAGTAAAATCTTGATTTAAAATGCTGTCTGCGCAGCGTCGAAGTGTCTTTGCAGAGTTGTATACAGGCACGATAATACTAACTTTAACAGACATAAAGCTAATCCATCCTTTCTATTTCCTGAAAAATAAGTATTTGGTTTGCGTGTACAAATCAACTTTTTATATTCTTATTTTACCAGAACTGTTTTTGAAATGCTATGATGATTTTCTTAAATTTCTTACATTTTACGCTTTTTTGTAAATTGTAATTAACTGGCAATTTGGTAAACTGGTAACAGCTCATGAGTAAAAAGCATCTGCTTTGAGATATTCTTGAAGAGAGCTGAACTTGTGAACTGCAATGGAAAGAAAGAGCAGAGGATGGATATGACAGGAACAATCATAGGAACAGGTGCATGCGCTGCATCACATGTAATGGAAAATGATGATCTGGCACAGTTTGTTGATACAAGCGATGCATGGATCACAGAGCGCACCGGAATAAAAAGACGTCATATTGCAGAAAATGAGACGGTTTCCTCTTTAGCAGTTTGTGCAGCAAAAAAAGCACTTTTGGATGCGAAAATTTTAGCGGATGATATTGGTCTGATTATTGTGTCCACTATGACACCAGAGAGCATCATGCCGAGTACGGCATGTCTTGTGCAGGCAGCAATAGGTGCTTCTAATGCATTATGTTTTGATCTGAACGCAGCATGCAGCGGTTTTGTGAGTGCATTTGTCACGGCGCGTACATATCTTGAAAGCAAAATTGTACGCTATGCACTTGTCATCGGAAGCGAGGTGCTTTCCAATGTAGTGGATTGGCAAGACAGGGGAAGCTGTATATTGTTCGGCGATGGCGCCGGTGCAGTTATATTAGAAGCATCAAAAAATGATTCATGGGTTCCTGTTCTTCATGCTGATGGAAGACAGTCACAGGCACTTACCTTAAAGAGTCGTCATGATGCAAATTGGCTGTTTGAAAAGGAGCATCCAGACTTGTTTAAGCGCGACTACTTTATAAGCATGGATGGCAGAGCTATTTTTCAGTTTGCCGTGCGCAAGGTGCCAGAAGTAATTGACGAACTTCTAGAGAAGAACAATCTGAAAAAAGAAGAGATTGCATATTATCTTCTTCATCAGGCAAATCGCCGCATTGTAGAGGCAGTGGCAAAGCGTATGGATCAGCCAATTGAAAAATTTCCAATGAATTTGGATGAATATGGAAATACCTCATCAGCATCAATCCCGATTCTTCTTGATGAAATGAATCAAAAAAAGCTGCTTCATGACGGTGATAAAATTATCATTGCAGGCTTTGGCGGAGGCTTAACCTGGGGAGCAGATGTGATTACTTGGAGAAAGAAGTAAGAACGATTAAAGCAGAAACCGCAAAAAACGGTAAAACAATAATTTATTATAAAGGAGAAATGAAAATGTTTGAAGAAATTAAGACTATCGTAGCAGAAAACTTAGGTGTAGAGGAAGACAGCATTACAATGGAGTCCTCTTTCAAGGATGATTTAAAGGCAGATTCTCTTGATTTATTTGAGATGGTAATGGCACTTGAGGAAAACTATGGAATTGAAATTCCAACTGATGATCTGGGTCAGCTTGAGACTGTTGCTGATGTAATCGATTATATTCAGAGTCATAAAGAGTAAATAATATGATACCAGGGTCAAAAGCTCCAACGGAGCAATTCGTGGGTATCATAATATACGATCATGAAACAAGAGCATGTTCATGATTATAAATGAGAAACGAGAAAAGGCAGGAAAAAAGGATGCAGACAGAATTAACCAGATTGCTTGGAATCCAGGCACCAATCATTCAAGGCGGAATGGCATGGGTGGCGGAACATACGCTTGCAGCAGCAGTATCAAATGCAGGCGGACTTGGTATTATCGGTGCCGCAAATGCACCGGCTGAGTGGGTCAGAGAACAGATTCGCCTGACAAAGCAGCTGACAGATAAGCCGTTTGGCGTCAATGTCATGCTGATGAGTCCTTATGCGCCAGAGATTGCACAGGTAGTTGCAGAGGAGGGCGTAAGTGTTGTTACGACAGGTGCAGGAAATCCAGAGAGTTATATGGCACTTTGGAAATCAAAGGGCATTAAGGTGATTCCAGTCGTTGCATCCGTTGCTTTAGCAAAAAGAATGGAGCGAGCAGGAGCCGATGCTGTTGTTGCAGAAGGATGTGAATCAGGTGGTCATATTGGTGAGAGTACGACAATGACACTTGTTCCGCAGGTAGTTGACGCATTGAATATCCCAGTTATTGCGGCAGGCGGAATAGCAGATGGCAGAGGTCTTGCAGCAGCTTTTATGCTTGGGGCATGCGGTGTACAGATGGGAACTCGTTTTGTTGCGACAAAGGAGTGCTGGGCACATCAAAATTATAAGGATAAGATTTTAAAAGCAAAAGATATTGATACGAAAGTAACAGGCAGAAGCACTGGTCATCCAGTCAGAGCACTTAGAAATGAAATGACAAAGCAGTATCTTGATCTGGAAAAGAAAGGTGCAACATTAGAGGAACTTGAGTATCTGACGTTAGGTGGTCTTAGAAAGGCTGTTGTAGAAGGCGATGTGAAAAATGGAAGTGTCATGTCTGGTCAGATAGCAGGAATGATCAAAGAGGAGTTAACTTGCAGGGAGGTCATTGAAAACATTGTGGCTGAGGCAGCAAAGCTTCTTGAGAAAGGGGCATGTTATGAGTAAGCTTGCATTTATTTTTCCAGGACAGGGTGCGCAGAAAGCTGGAATGGGAAAAGATTTCTATGAAAACAGTGAAGCCGCAAGATCATTTTTTGATCAAGCACAAAAAATTCTTGACTTCGATTTGAAGGAAATGTGTTTTGGTGAGCACGAAGAACTTAACTTGACAGAGTACACACAACCATGTATGGTAAGCGTTTGCCTTGCAATTGTGCAGGAACTAAAAAAACGCGGCATTAATCCTGACATCACAGCAGGCTTAAGCCTTGGAGAGTATGCAGCAGTTGCAGCAGCAGACGGCATGAACGAGCTAGATGCTATAAAGTTAGTGCGACGCAGAGGAATTTTGATGCAGAGCACTGTTCCAGCCGGTGAAGGCGCAATGGCAGCTGTTTTAGGATTAGATGCAAAAAAAATAGAAGAAATTCTTGAAAGCTTTGAAAATGTATGGATCGCAAATTATAACTGTCCTGGTCAGATAGTAATAACTGGTCTGACTAATGAGGTGCAGCAGGCATCTTTAGCATTAAAAGAGGCAGGTGCAAAGCGTGTTGTGGAGCTTAAAGTCAGTGGACCATTTCATTCCCTGCTTTTAAAACCAGCAGGAGAAGCGCTGCTTAAGGAGATGGAATCAATGTCATTTTCAACGCTGCAGGTTCCTTATGTTGCAAATGCGACTGCCGAAATAGTGACAGACAGTAAAAAGATCAGTACATTTTTTGCAAAAGGAATTTATTCTTCTGTTCGCTGGCAGCAAAGTATCGAGATAATGCTTGAAAACGGTGTGGATACTTTTGTTGAGATAGGACCTGGAAAGACACTTGCAGGTTTTATGAGAAAGATTGCACCAAAGGCAACTGTATATAACGTATCCTCTTTCGAGGATGCCATAGCACTTGAAAAATGTCTGTCAAAGGCGTGAGGTGAAGTATGTTAGAAGAAAAAATTGCAGTCGTAACAGGGGCATCCCGCGGAATCGGAAGAGCCATTGCAAAGGAGCTTGCGCTTAAAGGAGCATTTGTAATTGTTAATTACAATGGCTCAAAACAGGCAGCTGATGAGACAGTAAATGAGATTACACAGGCAGGCGGCAAAGCTGTAGGTGTGCAGTGCAATGTGGCAGATGCAGCCGAGTGCGAAGCTTTTATAAATAATATCATTAGCGAATATGGTCGAATTGATATTTTAGTCAACAATGCAGGAATCGTGCGTGACAATCTTTTGATGCGTATATCAGAGAAGGATTTTGACGCAGTCATTGATACAAACTTAAAGGGAACTTTTCATACGATGCGTCTCGTGGCGCGTCCAATGCTTCGCCAAAGAAACGGAAGAATTATTAATATTTCTTCAGTGGTTGGTATTTTTGGAAATGCAGGACAGGCAAATTATGCGGCATCAAAGGCTGGTGTTATAGGTCTTACGAAATCAGCAGCAAAGGAACTTGCATCGCGCGGCATCACCGTAAATGCTGTAGCACCAGGTTTTATTGAAACTGATATGACGCAGAAATTAAGCGAGCAGGTAAGAAATCAGATTCTTAGCCAGATTCCGGCAGGCACATTTGGAAAGCCAGAGCATGTGGCAAAAACAGTGGCCTTTCTGGCGTCAGATGATGCGTCATACATTACCGGTCAGATCATTCAGGTCGATGGCGGAATGTAATCTATAATAACATAGCAGAAAGGCAAGGATAATTGATGAAAAGAAGAGTAGTTGTGACAGGCTTGGGCGCTGTGACTCCAATTGGAAATACAGTAGAGGAGTTCTGGAAGGGAATCCGCGAGGGAAAGGTAGGAATCGGACCTATCACTCGTTTTGACACGACTGGTTATAAAGTTACGCTTGCTGCCGAGGTAAAGGATTTTAAGGCAGCAGATCGTATGGATTTTAAGGCAGCAAAGAGAATGGATCGCTTTTCACACTATGCTGTGGCAGCATCAAAAGAAGCACTTGAGGATTCAGGTCTTGATCTGTCAAAAGAGGATGCATTTCGCGCAGGCGTTGTGATAGGTTCAGGAATTGGTTCTCTTGAGATGATGGAATCAGAGCATGAAAAGATTTTAAAGGGACAGGTGAATCGTGTCAATCCGCTTATGGTTCCTAGAATGATTTCAAACATGGCAGCAGGAAATGTTTCAATTCAGCTTGGACTTCGCGGAAAGTGCACGAATGTCGTAACAGCCTGTGCATCTGGTACACACTGCATTGGAGATGCATTTCGTGCAATTCAGTATGATGATGCTGATATTATGTTTGCAGGCGGTGCAGAGAGCAGTATCTGTCCGACAGGAATTGCAGGATTTCAGTCACTGACTGCTCTTTCAACGTCAGATGATCCGCTGTACGCATCAATTCCGTTTGATAAAAACAGAAAAGGCTTTGTTTTAGGAGAGGGTGCAGGTGTAGTTGTTCTTGAGGAGCTTGAACATGCTAAAGCGCGCGGTGCTCATATCTATGCAGAGGTAGTAGGCTATGGAGCTACAGCAGACGCATTCCATATCACTTCACCATGCGAAGATGGAAGCGGTGCAGCTAAGGCAATGGAGCTTGCCATGACAGAGGCAAAGGCTGCTCCAGAAGAAATCACATATATCAATGCACATGGAACTGGAACGCATCACAATGATCTTTTTGAGACGCGTGCAATTAAGTTGGCATTTGGAGAGGCAGCAAAAAATGTCTGCATCAATTCAACAAAATCCATGACAGGCCATTTGCTTGGAGCAGCAGGAGGCGTCGAGTTTGTTGTATGTGCAAAGTCTGTTGAGGAAGGCTACATTCATCAGACGATGGGCACAAAAGAGACTGACGAGGAATGTGATCTTGACTACACAATTTGGGCGCCTAAGGAAAAAGATGTTGTCTATGCGATGAGCAATTCACTTGGATTTGGCGGCCATAATGCTTCAATTTTAATAAAGAAATACGAAAATGCGTAAAGGTGGTAAAAGTCATATGGAATTGGACGATCTTTTAAAGCTGATCGATCACGTATCAAAGTCAAAGCTGGATGATTTTTGCTACGAGACAGGAGAGATAAAGCTTCGCCTAAAGAAAAATGCAGCAAAGGAAATCGTTGTGCAGCAGAAAGAAGTAAAAAACGCAGCGTCAGAATTTGCCATTGTTCAAAATTGTGAGGATGTTTTTGACGCAGATACATCAAAAAAGACAGATGAAGCATCATCTGACAAATATATTGATTCTCCTCTTGTTGGTATCTTTTATACGGCACCGGGAGAAGGAGAAGCACCATTTGTATCAGTAGGTGACCGCGTAAAGAAGGGTCAGACGCTTGGTATTGTAGAGGCAATGAAGCTGATGCATGAGATTACCTGCGAACAAAATGGCATTGTAAAAGAAATCTGTGCACAAAACGGTGATGCTGTCGAGTACGGTCAGAAGCTGTTTATTATAGAAGAAGCTTAAGCCAAAAATTGGAGAATCAGAATATGAATCATTTAGATATTAACCAGATTAAAGATATTATTCCGCATCGCCATCCGTTCTTATTAATTGATTACATAGAGGATTATGTACCGGGTGAGTATGCTGTTGGATATAAATGTGTATCATACCGTGAGGAGTTTTTTGCCGGTCATTTTCCGCAGGAACCAGTTATGCCAGGTGTTTTGACAATCGAGGCACTGGCGCAGACGGGTGCAGTTGCAATTCTTTCACTTCCAGAAAATAAGGGAAAAACAGCTTACTTTGGCGGAATTGACAAGTGCCGTTTTCGCGGAAAAATAGTGCCTGGTGATAAGGTACGTCTTGAGACAAAGATCATCAAGACAAAAGGACCTGTCGGTATTGGAGAGGCAGTTGCAAGCGTGGATGGCAAGGTAGTTGTCCGTGCTGAGTTAACATTTATGATAGGATAGGAGATAACATGATAAGGAAAGTTCTTGTAGCAAACCGGGGAGAGATTGCAGTGCGCATTATTCGTGCCTGCCGAGAGATGGGGATTGAAACGGTAGCAGTCTATTCAGAGGCCGATAAGGATGCGCTTCATGCGAAGCTCGCAGATGAGGCAATTTGTATCGGACCGGCAAAGCTTAGTGAGAGCTACTTGTCAATGGAGCGTATCATAAGTGCAACAATTGTGTCAGGTGCAGAGGCCATTCATCCAGGCTTTGGATTATTGTCGGAAAACAGCCGCTTTGCAAAACTGTGTGAAGAATGCAATATTATTTTTATCGGGCCAGATTCTAATGTGATTGCTAAACTTGGTGACAAACAGGCTGCCAGAGAGACTATGATTAGTGCCGGTGTGCCGGTTATACCTGGCGGTGATCATGCAGTGTATGACGAAGAGGATGCGAAAGAGACTGCAAAAAAGGTTGGTTATCCAGTTATGATTAAGGCAGTCCTTGGCGGAGGCGGCAAGGGAATGCGCACGGCAAAGGATGAAGAAGAGTTTGTAAAAAATTTTGCAATAGCACAGGCAGAAGCAAAGCAGTCATTTGGCGATGATGCTATGTATATTGAGCATTTTATTACAAGACCGCGTCATATTGAATTTCAGATTCTTGCAGATTCTTATGGGAATGTAATTCACCTCGGTGAGCGTGACTGTTCTATTCAAAGAAATCATCAGAAGATGATCGAGGAGGCGCCAAGTGCAGCGTTATCGCCAGAACTTCGTCAAAGAATGGGAGAGACAGCAGTGCGTGCAGCCAAGGCAGCAGGTTATGTTAATGCTGGCACAATTGAATTTTTGCTTGAGCAAGATGGCAGCTTCTATTTTATGGAGATGAATACAAGAATCCAGGTGGAGCATCCAATTACGGAGTGGATCACAGGAATAGATCTGATTAAAGAGCAGATTCGAATCGCTGATGGAAAGAGGCTTTCTTATACACAGGATCAGGTAAAGATTAGTGGCCATGCAATTGAGGTACGAATAAATGCAGAGCGTCCAGAGGAAAATTTTTTGCCATGTCCAGGAACTATTACAGGACTTCATCTGCCAGGAGGCAAGGGAGTGCGCATTGACTCTGCAATTTATAGTGGCTATACGATTCCGCCATATTATGACTCAATGATAGCAAAGATAAGTGTGTGGGCAAAAAACAGACGTGAGGCAATTCAAAAAATGCAAAGTGCGCTCGGTGAGGTAATCATAGAGGGCGTTGATACCAATGTCAATTATCAGTATGCGCTGCTTAATCATCCGGATTTTCTAGCAGGAAATATTGACATTGAATTTATTGACCGTATTCAGCAGGAGGCATAAAGATTATGAATCTCGATCATGTATTTAAAAAGACATTGGTGCGGCCATTTGCCGGAATCCGCAAGAAACCAGAGGTGCCAGAAGGTCTTCTTTGCAAATGCAGCATGTGCAAAAAGGCGATAGTAGCAGAGGATGTCAGAAAAAATTTCTATGTCTGCCCAAGCTGCAATGGCTATTTTCGTGTCCGTGCACAGGAGCGTATTGCGCGAATTGCAGATGAGGGAAGCTTTCTTGAATGGGATCAGGATCTTGTGGGCAAAAATCCCATGGAGTTTGAAGGGTACGAGGAAAAAATTGCTGCTGCGAGGTTAAAGACACGATTAAAAGAAGCTGTTGTAACAGGACAATGTACAATAGGAGGCGAGCCGTGTGTGCTTTGCGTGATGGATGGCCGCTTTATGATGGCAAGCATGGGAGAGGCAGTAGGCGAAAAAATTACGCGTGCAGCAGAAGAGGCAACAAAAAAGAAGCTGCCTATTATCATTTTTACATGTTCTGGCGGTGCAAGAATGCAGGAGGGAATTATATCTCTTATGCAGATGGCAAAGACATCAGCTGCGCTTAAGCGTCACAGTGATGAAGGACTTTTATATATAAGTGTGCTTACTGACCCAACAACAGGTGGTGTGACGGCAAGCTTTGCTATGGAGGCTGATATTATTTTGGCAGAGCCAAAGGCACTTATTGGTTTTGCGGGACCTCGTGTTATAGAGCAGACGACAGGACAGCGCCTCCCGGCAGGCTTTCAGCGAGCAGAATTTTTGCTTGAGCATGGCTTTGTGGATCGCATTGTTGAGCGTCATGAGCAAAAGAAAGTGCTGACAGATCTTTTGCATCTTCATAGTGTATCGGCTGAATTGAAGATAAGTTCTTTCGCAGAAAAAACTGAAATTGAAAATGTCAAAGCTGCAGAAGAAAATATTCAGAAAAAATATTCGGCATGGGACCGCGTTTGCTTTTCACGTGATAAAAAACGCCCTATAGGTTATGATTATATTAATGCACTAATTGATCAGTTTTATGAATTTCATGGTGATCGAATGATGACAGATGATAAAGCTGTTACGGCAGGAATTGGCTTTTTTAATGGTCTGCCTGTCACTGTGATTGCGCAGGAGAAAAATGAAAATTTTGGCATGTGTTCTCCACAGGGCTATCGAAAGGCACTTCGTTTGATGAGGCAGGCTGAAAAATTTCATCGTCCAATTCTTTGCTTTGTCGATACGCCAGGCGCTGCCTGTGGAATTGAAGCAGAGGAGCATGGACAGGGAGAGGCAATCGCAAGAAATCTTTTTGAAATGTCATCTTTAAAGACACCAATTCTTTCCATTTTGATTGGAGAGGGCGGAAGCGGCGGTGCACTTGCGCTTGCAGTAGCAGATGAGGTATGGATGATGGAAAATGCAGTATATTCCATCCTTTCTCCTGAAGGATTTTCAAGTATTCTTTGGAAGGACAGCAAGCGTGCAAAGGAGGCTGCTGACAGTATGAAGCTTACAGCTGCCGACTTGAAAAAGGCAGGAATTGTCGAGCGTGTATTTGAGGAGCCGGCACATTTTTCAAAGGATCAGATGGAAGATGTAGCAGAGGCACTTCGCAGCCAGATTGATCAGTTTTTATCAAAATATGGCAGTATGGACAGTATAGAGCTGTGCGAACACCGCTATCAGAGATTTCGTAAATATTGATTATGGCAGGGAATAAAATATGATAAAAATAAAAAATAAAGAGCTGAAAAAGCCGATCTTTCAGGGCGGTATGGGTGTCGGTGTAAGTCTTTCTGGACTGGCTGGTGCAGTCGCAAAGGCAGGAGGAGCCGGCACGATATCAGCAGCACAGATTGGATTTTTAGATCCTGAATTTGACAAAGATCCGTTTGAGGCAAATCTTCGCGCAATCAAAAGTGAATTTGATAAGGCAAGAAAAATAAGCAAGGATGGCATAATCGGTTTTAATATTATGGTTGCCATGCAGCATTACGAAGAGTATGTTAGGGCTGCTGTTAAGGCAGGAACAGATTTTCTTGTATGCGGAGCAGGTCTTCCAGTTGATCTTCCTAAAATTGTTGCAAATGCCATGGAAGAGATGGATCAATCTGTGGAGGCACCAGCACTTGCACCAGTCGTTTCAACTGAAAAATCGGCGCGTGTAATCTTTCGCTATTGGGAGAAAAAGCATCACTGCGCACCAGATTTTGTGATTATTGAAGGACCGCTTGCTGGTGGTCATCTTGGATTTGCAAAAGATCAGCTCTCCTATTATACCTTTGATGTCTATGAAAAAGAGGTGCGTAATATTATTGAAGTCTGCCGTGAGTATGCGGCGCGTTTTAACAAAGAAATTCCAGTCGTTTTGGCAGGAGGCATCAGCACAAAGGAAGCAGCAGATCATGCTTTTTCGTTAGGCGTGGACGCTATTCAGGCAGCTACTCGTTTCGTTACAACATATGAATGTGATGCATCAGATGCTTTTAAGAAGGCTTATCTTGATGCATCAAAGGAAGATATTATTTTAATTGACAGTCCTGTTGGCCTTCCGGGACGAGCTGTCAGAAATAAATTTAGTGATACCATTATGTCTGGAGGACGCATAGCGCCAGTGCGCTGCAGAGGCTGTCTGAAAAATTGCCGTCCAGATAAGATTCCATATTGTATTACAGATGCGCTGATTACCTCAGTCACGGGCGATGCAAAAAATGGTCTTGTTTTCTGCGGAGCAGATGCGTGGAGATGTGATCATCTTGAATATGCAGAAGATGTAATAGAATCTTTACTTTCATGATTAAGAAAAATGTGCTATACTGAAATAAAAATAGGGTGAACAGAGGGAATACTTATTTTGGAGGTATAGTATAGTGGGCAATTTATTTTCTAGAGAACATAATAAACGAACACGGTTTACCCGGATGTGTATCGGGGAAGCCGTGTTCGTTTTGATGGATAAAAAAGAATATGAGAAAATTAAAATCTCAGATATTGTAAAGACGGCTGGCGTATCAAGAATGACATTTTATCATTATTATGAGACAAAGGAAGATGCGCTGTCTGATTATTTTCACGAGATAGTTGCTGGATATATACGTGAGTGCAGAACAGAAAAGATAGGACGCTTTCATAATAGAAGCAGCATCGTTCATGCATTGAAATATTTCGATCAGTATGAGATGTTTATTGGAAAGCTGGTAGATGCAAAGCTGCAATATATTCTGTGGGATGCGATGAATGATTACATGAGCAAGAGAATTATGCCAAAGTATAAAATTCCAGAGTATGAGCTTTATTTTTATGGCGGTGCATTATTAAATGTCTTTTTAAAGTGGCAGAAGGATCAAAAAAAAGAGTCCGCAGAACAAATTGCAGACTCCATTATAAAAAGTATGGGATTACCAGTCACTTCCCATCCTACTAAATGCGAGGATGATGGAATCAATGCCTAGTAAAATTAAATCAATTCCAATTAGATAGCTAAGTGATATGAGTGCAGCAACAGGGCGAATCAGCATGAAAATGCCAAGAAAAAGACCAACGATGTTTGCAATCATAATAAAGTAATAATGCCATTTTACTGTCCAAACGCGTATCATTGGCAGCTGTGACAGTCGTGAAATGCAATGTGCGATAAACCACATCGGGAAGAAAAGTGAAAAAGCCCATTTCACAGCACCAGGATATACAAGAAGCATCAGACCAGCAAGAACGCTTAAGCATCCGGACATAAGAGCAATAGTTGGCGCAAAGCCGACATGTTCCTCTGTTCTGACATAAAAGATAATGTCGAGGATTCCGATACAAAGTGCAATAAGTCCAAAGAACATGACAAAGCCGGATAACATACTGTCTGGACGAAGAAAAGAGAAAATTCCAAGAATAATCAAAAGTATTCCTTCGATCAGCTCAATCCAGCCGAAACGGGAACGATTTCTCATTTTAATTCACCTCCTGAAGCAGTATTTGAATCTCTGTTTAAAATTTCCATAAATTCTTCTCCTGTAATCGTTTCTTTCTCATATAGATAATTTGATAATTCATCCAGTTTGTCGCGATTATCAAGAAGAAGCTTCTTTGCCTTTTGATGCTGTTTCTTCACAAGTTCAGTTACCTGACGGTCAATTTCCTTTTGTGTATCAGCAGAGCATGCAAGAGAAGCGTCACCGCCAAGGTACTGATTTGTTACAGTCTCAAGGGCAACCATATCAAATTCATCACTCATACCATAGCGTGTAATCATGGCACGTGCAAGCTTTGTTGCCTGCTCAATATCATTAGAAGCACCAGTAGTAATCTGATTGAAAACTACTTCCTCAGCGGCACGGCCGCCGGTAAAGGTTGCGATTTTATTTTCAATCTCTTCTTTTGTCATCAAATATTTGTCACCCTGCTCAACCTGCATAGTGTAGCCAAGAGCACCAGAGGTACGTGGAATGATCGTGATTTTTTGAACTGGTGCAGAGTGAGACTGCAGTGCAGCGACAAGTGCATGACCGATTTCATGGTAAGCAACTACCTTTTTCTCCTGATCAGAGAGAACGGCATTTTTCTTTTGATAACCAGCAATAACAACCTCAACACTTTCCTCAAGGTCAGCCTCATGGACAATAGTTCGTCCCTGACGTACAGCGCGAAGAGCAGCTTCATTTACTATATTTGCAAGCTCAGCACCGGAAGCACCAGATGCCATTCTTGCAATTGTATGAAAGTCAACATCATCTGCCGGCTTGATTTTCTTTGCATGAACCTTAAGGATTGCTTCACGTCCCTTTAAATCAGGAAGTTCTACAGGAACACGGCGGTCAAAACGTCCAGGACGTGTCAGAGCCGGATCAAGAGATTCAGGGCGGTTTGTGGCAGCCAGAATTATGACACCATTATTTCCTTCAAAACCATCCATTTCTGTCAGCAGCTGATTCAATGTCTGCTCGCGCTCATCATTTCCGCCTACTTGACCATCACGTTTTTTACCAATAGCATCAATCTCATCAATAAAGACAATGCAAGGCGCTTTTTCCTTTGCCTGTTTAAAAAGATCGCGGACTTTAGAAGCCCCCATACCAACGAACATTTCAACAAATTCCGAACCGGAAATTGAGAAGAAAGGAACACCAGATTCACCGGCAACAGCCTTTGCAAGCATTGTTTTACCAGTTCCAGGAGGGCCTACAAGCAACAGACCTTTAGGCATAGAGGCACCGGCATCAGTATATTTTTTTGGATTATGAAGATAATCAACAATCTCAGCAAGATTTTCCTTTGCCTCATCTTCACCGGCAACATCATCAAAATGGATGCCTTCAGTAGACTGAACATAAACTCTGGCGTTGCTCTTTCCCATGCCAAAGGCCATGGAATTTTTTCCACCAGCCTGTTCTAAAAGCTTTCTTCCAAGGTATTGTCCAAGAACAACGAAGATAACCATCGGAAGAATAAAGGTTAATAGAAAGCTCATGATAGGAGACATTGTCTGTTCGATATCCTTTGAGAATGTAGCACCAGACTGATAAAGTCGTTCTGTGAGATTTGGATCATCCATGACACCTGTTTTGTATATGTTGTCATTATTTTTATCGGTAAAGATGATCTGAGAATCCTCAACCTCAACGCGTCCGATGTTTTTCTTTTCCGTCATACTCATAAATGTTCCGTAGTCAACCTCAGTCACCTGACGCGATAATAAAAGCGGGGAGACGAAGAAGTTGAATGCAGCCAGTACAAGCAGGACAATCACGTAATAGTAAATCAACGGTTTCTTTGGTGATTTTACCTCTTTCATGGTAGTACCCCTTTCTTAGTTTTAAACAAGATTATTTTGCTGGAGTTCAATTTTGCTGGCCTCTTTCTGCTCTTGAATTGCCTTTAAGGAGAGAAGCAGTGCGCGGTCAGCAGCGAGAATTGCAAAATCAAGCGCGTATTCCGCAAGCAGCGCAGTGTTTTCAGCATTTTCATTCCACGTAGCTTCGGGGTCGCTCTCGGCGGCATTGTGCATTCGTTCCTGGACGTCATTGTACATGGAAATCAGTGCCTGAATTTTGGGTACTTTACATTCCTTTAAACGATAGCGTATTGCATCCTGCTCCAGATTATATTCTTCTGTCAGAGCATTTAATTCACACATCAGTGCGGTGATATCTTCGTGTTCACCATCGTCAATTCGTTCATGGAGATGACGGAGTTTTTCGTCAAGTTCAATCATTTTTGCAGCAAACATAGCATCGTGCCTCCTTTTCTTTGCTACTTTTATTATAGAAAGAAAGGCACGTCAAAACAATAGTCACAATTTGTATTGTGTATGGACAGAATTTAAAAAGTGTAAAAAGATTTATTAGTGTGTTTTGTTTTTAAAGAATTGAGCCAGATCATGCACGATTTCATCCATGTGAGCAGAATCATCTTTAGACCAGGTGCGGACAAGACCTAGAAAAGCCAGACTGTGATAGCGAAGGAGAAGCTTTCTTTGTGATGCTGTCAAGCTGTCTGAAACAAGAGAGGACGAAGCAGATTCGTTAGTCAGCTGATCGAAAAAAGAATAAAATTGTTCAAGTAAAAGTGGCTCAAGCTCACTTTGATAGCTGGTAGAAATGGTGCGCTGAATCAGTGGATGGGCATTAAGCGCAACGCTTAACAGGTAACGAATTTTATCTTCAAGCGTTGGCTGGGCAAGACAATTTTCCAAAAGCTCTTTAGAACCCTGCTCCATCATGTAGCAGATAAGATCTGGAATATCCTGAAAATGATAATAAAATGTTTGGCGTGTGATGCCGCACTCCTCAACGATATCCTTAACTGTAAGTTTTTTAGTACGCTTTTTGGTTAAAAGTTCGGAAGCAGAACGGCAAATCGCCGCTTTCATATCGATTGGCATAATACCCTCCTTGGTAAATTTTTGCTGAAAATTATATTATTTTCTTCCTGTTTTTGCTATTATAAGGGAGAAAAGAGGACGTTTGCAAGAAGAAAAATAATTTGGAGGTGTTTTGAGAGGATGAATGAGTTAGGAACATGTGAGCAAGATATGTACGAGCAGGGAATGAATGAGCAGGAGGTAAACGGGCAGGGAATCAGTGAGCTGGGACGGTTGGAAAATCTATCAGGAGATATGGAGAAAAATCCATATCGCTCCTATTATTTTGAAAATCCCAAAGCATATGATAGCCCAATTCGCAGCTGGGAGGAATTTTGCGGGCGTTTTCGCACTGAATTTGCCGCTCATATGCCGAAAGAAGCACCTACTTACATGAATCCATTTTTGGAGGAGAGTGCCTATTTCTTTCCAAATCCAAAGGATGAGGTCGCGTTAGTTGTCAATTGCGGATATTGTCCACCATTTTTGCACCGTCTGGCATTTATCAAAATCGTGTATGTGCTCCGAGGAAGCTGCTTTTTCTTTATTGGCGGCGAAAAAATTTTAATGAAAAAAGGATCGTTTTGTCTTGTTGGACCCAATGTAGAGCAGGCTGTGTATAGCTGCAATGATGAGGATATTGTTGTGAATTTAATTATGCGCTTTTCTTCCTTTGCAGAATCCTTTTTGGGATTGATGTGGGAACAGGGGATTATGTCAGAATTTCTCTGGCGAATGCTGTACAGCAGAACGGACAATGGCTGCCTGATGTACGATGGAAAAGAAGAAGAAATTATAACCGAAAATGTAAAGGATCTGTGTGAGGAGATTCTTTTTGAAACGCAAAATCCTAGCAGCCTGATTAGAAAAAGTATGCTGATGCTTTTTTATGGGAATGTCCTGCGCCTTCACGAAAAAGAATTGATTGTACTGGGAAGAGAGGGACGTGCAGGTGGTTATCAGTTGGCAGATATGATATTTTATATGGAAAACAATCTTACATGCAGCTTGCCAAAGTTGGCAGGTACGTTTAATTTAAGTGAAGGGTATTTGAGCCGATATTTGCGAAAAGAGACTGGAAAAACGTTTGCACAGCTTTTGTGTGAATTTCGCATGAGACGTGCAGAGAAAATGCTTCTTCACACCGATTTTTCAATTGAGAAGATTGTGGAGACAGTAGGGTATACCGATAAGAGTCGTTTCTATCGAAATTTTAAGGCAATGTATGGTGTGTCACCTGTGAAATACCGCAAAGAAAGGGGAGAATTATGTCAGTATCCAAGCAATTAGAAGAAATATTGAGACAAGAAGAATATGGTCAGAAAGAATACAGGAATTTATACCAGAAAAATCCAACGGCATATGACAGTCCAATTCGAAGCTGGGAGGAATTTCGTGAGCGTTTTTCAACTGAAATAACAAAGGAAGCACCGACGCCAGTAAAAGGTTTTTTGTCGGAAAAGGAAATTTTTACCAATGAGGATGTGCAGGTACACTGTTTTAAAAATGTAAGATTTTGTCCACCGTTTTTGCATAAACTGGAATTTATTAAGATTGTTTACATAATGGAAGGAACTGCTGTTTTTTATCTCAGCGATAAGCGGTATGACATGTCGGAGGGAAATTTTTGCATTGTGGCACCGGGAGTTGAGCAGGCACTTTTTACAGCAGATTCAAACGGAATTGCTGTGAATATTTTGATGCGAGCATCGACTTTTACCAGAACCTTTTCCACACTTTTGTATGAGCAGGGAATTTTAGGCAATTTTTTCTGGAAAATGGCATACACCAATTATTGCAATCGCGTATTATTTTTTTCTGCAACACCAGATGATCGGATGAAACAGACGGTGCTTCGATTGTATGAGCAGGCGCAGTTAGAGACAAAAAAGAGCAATCTAGTACAGGAAAGCTATGTCTGTATTCTGCTCGGTGAGGGAATACGCAGACATAGCCAGAATATGAAGATTCTGGAGGGTTTTGATGGAAGCGTGTGGCAGATACCAGAAATTTTGCAGGATATGAAACAGCATTTACAGGATATTACGTTAAAAGAGTTGGCGTCAAGGTGGAATCGAAGAGAGGATACGCTGCGACATGAATTGAAGATGGAAACTGGATATTCTTTTTCGCAGCTTCTTGGTGATATTCGCCTTCAGACGGCGGCAGATTTGCTGTGTAGGACAAATAAAAGTGTGGAAGAGATTATGGAGGAAGTCGGCTGTGGCGATTCTGCTGCATTTTACCGGAATTTTAAGAGACGATATGGTGTGACACCGCAGACATACCGAATCCAGCGAGGATAGGGAAACGGTTATAGAAAAAAATAGAAAAAATTCAGAAAAAAGGTCATAAAAAGCAAATTTTGAGCATGTTGAAAAATACTAGTAAAAAAGATATGATGAGTACAACAAAAAGCAATAAAACCAAGAATGAAAATTAAAGGTTTGTTGTCTAAAAATACACTTTTACTAGGGGTGGAAAAACATGAAAAAAAGAACGTTAGCAGCACTTCTCGGCACATTGACAGCACTTTCAAGTGTAGCACCAACGATGGTACAGGCAGCAGAAAACACAGAGGAATACACTGTGACATTCTTCAGATCGTACCGTGAGGTGTGCGCAGATCTTTGTTGGAATTATACCGATCATTTTGATTTATCCATTTGCACAGAAATATTTTGTAAAGGGTATGACTGTAGGTTCTGTAAAGGGATAAAAAGATGAAATGACAAAATGACAAAGACGAACGATGAAGGAGGCTTAATTGGAATGAGAACTGAGGATCTGAGGGTACAGGCACTGAAAAATCCGCTGGGAATCAACGAAAATCCGGTGTTTTCCTGGCAACTGGTATCGGATAAAAAAGACGAAAAAAATGAAAGACAGACTGCATATCGAATTCTGGTATCAGAGAGTGAGGCATCGCTTATAAATGAGACAGGGATGCTCTGGGACAGCGGTGTTGTAAAGGACAGCCGCTGCTTTGGAATTTTGTATCAGGGCAAAAAGCTACATTCTGCACAGAAAGCGTATTGGAAGGTGATGGTGTGGGATGGAGAAAATCAGGCATCCGTGTGGAGTGAGACGGCATCCTTTGAGACAGGATTACTTGAGCGCGAGGATTGGAAAGGCATTTGGATTGGACAGGGTGAAGACTATGAAAATCAGGAGTTAGCGCCGGTTTTTGTAGGTGAATTTGAAGTGGCAGATCTTGAACAAGTAGTATGTGCACGAGCGTACATCAGTGGACTTGGTGTGTTTCTGGCTGATATGAATGGACAGAAGTTATCCGATGCTTTTTTTGAGCCTGGCGAGTCCGATGCGACAAAGACTGTTTATTATGTGACTTATGACATCACAAATCAACTTATTTCAGGCACCAATTTCCTTACAATAACGCTGGGAAATGGTCAGTACACTGGGTACACAATCAATCCGGTTATGGTATATCAAGATGGAACAAAGACAAAATTTGGCCGTTATCAGAAAAATGACAGTTGTTTTGTTAAGCCGGGAATCTGTGGCAGAAAGAAGTTGATCGCTCAAGTAGAGCTGATCTTAAAGGATGGAACAAGAAAGATTGTTTGCACATCCAATGAAAACTGGCTGTGGGTCAATGGACCGACTGTTTTTCAGAACTGGTATGGCGGCGAGGATTACGATGCCTGCTTGGCAGAAGAACTTATAGGAAAGATACCATCAGAGGAAAATGGCTGGGCCAAAGCAAAGAAAATGCAGTCGCCAAAGGGAGTGCTTATGGCGCGCGAGTGTCCGCCAATTAAGATCGAGGAACGCTTTACCGCAAAGAGCGTAAAAAAGCTGGGAGAAGGTCATTTCCTGGTAGATATGGGAAAAAATGGAGCTGGTTTTGTGGAGCTTGTGCTGCATGGAACAACAAAAGAAAATCGTGGAAATTGGATTTCTATGTACCCAGCGGAAATGATAAATGAGACTGACAATGGTGTAGACCAGAGGTCGTGCACGCAGAGTTGGAGTGAGAAGTTTGACTGTGTGATTCGCGATTCCTATCGAATGGCAGGAACTGGTGAGGAGCGTTGGCATCCGTCCTTTTGCTATCATGGTTTTCAGTATGTGGAGGTCGTCGGCTTCCCAGGTGAGCTTACGTCAGATCAGATCATCTGCTGTCGTCTTGCAGTAGCAAATGAGAAGCATGGCACTTTTGAAACTTCAAATCAAACTTTAAATCGTATCTGCGAAATTACAGACCGCTCAATTTCAAGCAACATGTACTGGAGCTTTACCGATTGTCCGCAGATTGAAAAACTCGGCTGGATTGAAACTTCACATCTGATGTTTGCATCTGTTGCAGATGTGTATGACATTCGCGCATGGATGAAAAAGATTATTCATGATATCTGCGATTCGCAGCTCGATAACGAGCAGGCTTCGCTTGCAGGAAATAACGAGGAGGGTTTTGTGCCAGGGATCATTCCAGCGTTTTATCGTATTGAAGGACTTTACAAGGATCCAAACTGGAATGGTGCATGTGTTTTTACACCGTGGGCATATTACCAATATTATGGCGATGAAGCTGTATTGCGTCAGGCATTTCCAGTAATAGAGCGTTACCTAGCCTATTTGGATCGCCAGACGACAAATGGTGTCTTGGAAAATTATGCGCAGATGGGCGAATGGGGCGAGTATGGAGAGCATACACCAAATGTGCTGGTCGCTACTTGTGCATATTACAGAATGCTCGTGATTACAAAGCAGATTTGTGAAATTTTAAAAGGGCAGAAAAAACAGAAAGAAAATAAGCTAGATGAGAAAGCAAAATTATACGAGGCAAAAGCACAAGCCGTAAGAGACGCATTTTATCACCATCCAGAGTGTTACGATGAGGCAACTGAACAGTTTGGAACAGGCAGTCAGGCAAGCTATGCGATTGCATTGTTTAGCGGTATGGCAGAGGAGCATGAAGAGCAGGCAGTGAAAGCACTAGTAGAAGCTGTAAAGAAAAATGGTTATCATTTGACGTCAGGAGAAGTTGGTTTAAAACAGGTATTTACTGCACTGGCAGAGGCAGGCTATAGTGATGTTGTCTATCAGATGGTCATGAATCCAACTGCGCCGAGCTATCGTGTATTTGCCGATACTGGACTTACCACATTGCCGGAGTATTGGAATTATGAGGAACTTTGGCTTGGTAGTATGGTGCGCTCCCGTAATCATGCGATGATGGGTCATGTGCGCGAATGGATGACAAGCTTTGTGTTAGGGCTTCGTCCGCAGTCACCGGGATGGACAAAAATGCTAGTGGCACCGTATGCCGTAGCAGAGTTGACGTATGCGAAGGGGAGCGTTATGACCCCGTGGGGAATTGTAAAGGTGTCATGGAAAAAGGAGAATGAAAGTTTTTTTCTTGCGGCATACATTCCGATAGGAATTATTGCTACTGTATGTATGCCAAAAGAATACGGTGGTTCACAGTTTGAGGTTGGAAGTGGCGAGTGGAAGTTTGAGGCTAAGGTAGAAAATTAGATCTAAAATTATTGCCCATGAGAAAGTCATTTATCATTATTCGCAGTTTAAAAGTATACAAGTTTTTTAACTAAAATTTGTAGAGTGACAATTTATTCATAAATGTATTTGAAAATCCGTATATGTTCATAAAAAGATTGATTTTTTAAACATATACGGATATACTATTTTTAAGGGAAAGGAGGCCGCAAATGGAGATTGAAAGTGAAAAGAAAGATAAGGATATAAATAAAACACAAAATGAACGGGAAATCGAGCGCCTTAACCGCAAATTAAAGCGAGTGATGGAAGAATATGCGAAGTGTGCAAAAGAAAGAGATGAACTAAGGGCAGCGATTAATGTTGCAAAAAGAAAGAAGGGAAGACCAGGACTAAGTACAGAGAAGAAGGCACAAATTTGCACACTTTATCAGCAGGGAAATTCCATGCGCCAGACTGCGCAAAAGGCAGGAGTGTCGCTTGGTACAGTAAGCAATGTTATAGATGAGGCAAAAAAGTCTTCAAGAATTGTCTATGTATATATGGATCGTAAAAAACCAGCAACATTGTTGGACATTTATCCAGCAATAAACAGACTGGAAATCTGGAACTTCACAGATGATCTGATTAGTCGGGCGTTTGGCAGCCGCGAAAAACCTTCGTGGCAAGAATATGAGCAATTTTTAGAGGATCGTTGTATGCCGAGAACACGATACGGAATAAAAAAGGAACTGGAACATATGGGGCTAGATAGCTACGATCCATTTCAGATTGTGGAGATAACAAAGGGGCGCGTATATGGAGACGGGCAATGGTTAGCGCGAATGGATCAAAAAGGAATAGATCAAATTGACTGCATTCTGAAAAAAACGTCTAAAAAAACAAAAGAAGAACAGGCAAAAGCACTTCTGGAGTTTATTGATTTGTGGAAGGAGGAACAAGAATAAAGAAACATCTATTCACAAAAAATGAAAATGTAAAAAAAACAATTGCATTTTTGAAACAAACGTGTTATATTACAAATAGCGCGTTTTATTGCGCATGCCTATCCGCATCTAATGATGAGGATTAAGCCCATACGGACAGGCGGGGCAGCTGCCGATTGCGGTTTTTAAACCGCGTTATTGATTGAGTTAGAAGCTCAAATTTTATAAGTTGACGGGACATGGCACAGTAGTGTGCTCATCCGGTCGAAACATCACTTGTGAAACGGTCAATAATAATCGGATGCACATCTGGGCAAAAGCATGCGTGCGAAAAAACGATACATAGGACTTTACGGAACAGGTGATGCAGCCTGTTCCTTTTTTTATAAAAGAAACAGGTCATCAAATTGAGAGGACTGTAGGCAAATGGAAAAAGGACAAATGCGTGCGCCAGTTTATGAGGCGCTTGAAAAGCTAAAGAAACGAAGAGTGGTTCCGTTTGATGTGCCAGGACATAAGAGAGGACGTGGAAACCCGGAATTAGTCGAGCTTCTTGGTGAAAAATGCGTCAGTCTTGATGTCAATTCCATGAAGCCGCTTGATAATCTGTGTCATCCGGTTTCAGTAATTAAGGAGGCAGAAGAGTTAGCGGCAGAGGCATTTCGTGCCGATCATGCATTTTTTATGGTTGGAGGAACAACGTCCTCTGTTCAGGGTATGGTGCTTTCTGTCTGCAAGGCAGGAGATGAAATCATTTTACCGAGAAATGTTCATAAGAGTGTAATAAATGCACTTGTGCTTTGCGGTGCAATTCCAGTATATGTAAATCCGGAGATGGATAATCGTCTGGGAATCTCGCTTGGTATGCAGGTAAGCGAGGTAGAAAAGGCGATTCTTGAACATCCAAAGGCAGTAGCTGTCCTTGTCAATAATCCGACATACTATGGAATTTGTTCGGATCTTCGTTCCATTGTAAAGGTGGCACATGCACATGGCATGAAGGTGCTTGTAGATGAGGCACATGGAACGCATCTTTATTTTGGAGAAAATCTTCCAGTTTGTGCGATGGATGCAGGAGCAGATATGGCCTCAGTCTCCATGCACAAATCAGGCGGAAGCCTGACGCAAAGCTCCATCCTTTTAACAGGAAAGAACGTAAATTGGGAGTATGTCAGTCAGATCATTAACCTGACACAGACAACAAGTGCATCATATCTGTTGATGTCAAGCCTTGACATTTCCAGAAGAAATCTGGCACTTCGCGGAAAAGAATCCTTCGCAAAGGTCGCAAAAATGGCAGAGTATGCCCGTGATGAAATCAATGCGATTGGCGGCTATTATGCCTACGGCAAGGATTTAATCAATGGAGGAAGCGTTTATGATTTTGATGTCACAAAGCTTTCTGTTTACACAAGAGATATTGGTCTTGCGGGAATCGAAGTCTATGATTTGCTTCGTGATGAGTATGATATTCAGATTGAGCTTGGTGATATAGCAAATATTTTAGCTTATATTTCCATCGGAGACCGTATTCAGGATATAGAGCGTCTTGTTGGTGCACTTGCCGATATAAAGCGTTTGTATTCAAAGGACCCGGCTAGTATGTTAAATACAGAGTACATTAATCCGAAGGTACTTGTATCACCGCAGACAGCATTTTATTCAGAAAAGACACGCCTTCCAATTAGAGAGACATCTGGCCGCATTTGTGCCGAATTTGTCATGTGTTATCCGCCGGGAATCCCGATTTTGGCACCAGGCGAGCTTATTACAGACGAAATTATTGAATATGTACTTTATGCAAAGGAAAAGGGCTGTTCTATGCAGGGAACGGAAGATCCAGCAGTAGAGTATTTAAATGTATTATAAGGCTGCAGAATAAAATGTGGCAGCTGAAAGGATAAAAAATGGAGCTTTGGTTTTCAGATTATCATACTGACAAGGTAAAAATGTCAGTGAAAGTGGAAAAGCAGCTGTTCGGCGAGCAGACCGATTTCCAGCGAATAGACGTGTTTGATTCAAAGGAATTTGGACGATTTATCAGCTCCGATGGAAGCATTGTATTTTCCGAGAAGGATGAGTTTGTATATGACGAGATGATCGTTCATGTGCCTATGGCAGTTCATCCAAATGTGCGCCATGTGCTTGTAATTGGAGGCGGAGATGGAGGCGTAGCAAGAGAGCTTTCTTATTATAAAGAGATTGAAGAGATTGATGTTGTTGAGCCAGATGAGGTATTTGTAGAGGTCTGCAAGAAGTTTTTCCCAGACAATGCAAGAGGTCTGGATGATCCGCGTGTGCGCGTCTTTTACGCAGATGGTCTTCGTTTTCTTCGTTCAAAGAATGATCAATATGATCTGATTATAAATGATGCAATTGATCCGTTAGGTCATACGGCAGGATTGTTTACGAAGGAATTTTATGGAAATTGCTATCGCGCTTTAAAAGAGGATGGCATCATGGTTTATCAGCATGGAAGTCCATTCTATGATGAAGATGAGGATACATGCCGCGCAATGCACCGAAAAGCAAGCCACAGCTTTCCAATAAGCAGAGTATATCAGGCACATATTCCAACATGTGCATCAGGTTATTGGCTGTTTGGATTTACGTCAAAAAAATATCATCCGTTGACAGATTTAAATGTGGAACGCTGGAAGGAGCGCAATATAAAAACGTGGTATTACACCACGAATCTGCACAAGGGTGCATTTATGCTTCCTCGATATGTTGAGGATATGCTGGAAGAAGAGGAAAACTAATACAAAACAGGAGGACAAAACGATGGGAAGACTTTTAATTATTGGATGTGGTGGAGTAGCAAGTGTAGCAATTCATAAGTGCTGCCAGAACAGCGACACCTTTACAGAGATCTGCATTGCAAGCCGTACAAAATCAAAGTGTGATGCATTAAAGGAAAAGCTTGAGGGTACCACAAAGACTGTAATCACAACAGCACAGGTAGATGCAGACAACGTAGAAGAGTTAAAGGCATTAATCAATTCCTATAAGCCACAGGCTGTTTTGAATGTAGCACTTCCTTATCAGGATTTGACCATTATGGATGCATGTCTTGCATGTGGTGTTGACTATATTGATACTGCAAACTATGAGCCAGAGGATACAGATGATCCAGAGTGGAGAGCTATTTATGAAAAGCGCTGCAAGGATGAAGGCTTCACTGCTTACTTTGATTATTCATGGCAGTGGGCATATAAGGAGCGTTTTGAAAAGGCAGGTCTGACTGCACTTCTTGGAACTGGCTTTGACCCAGGCGTAACAAGTGTTTTCAGTGCATATGCATTAAAGCACTATTTTGATGAGATCGAGACAATTGATATTTTAGACTGCAACGGTGGCGATCATGGCTATCCTTTTGCAACAAACTTCAATCCGGAAATCAACTTAAGAGAGGTTTCTGCAAATGGCTCCTACTGGGAGAATGGTCACTGGGTAGAGACAAAGCCGATGGAGATCAAGCGTGTATATGATTTCCCACAGGTTGGTGAGAAGGATATGTATCTGCTTCATCATGAGGAAATCGAATCTCTTGCAAAGAATATTCCAGGCGTAAAGCGCATTCGCTTCTTTATGACATTTGGTCAGAGTTATCTGACTCATATGAAGTGCCTTGAAAATGTTGGTATGCTTTCCACATCACCTATTAACTTTGAAGGAAAAGAGATCGTTCCGATTCAGTTCTTAAAGGCATTGCTGCCAGATCCGGCTTCCTTAGGACCAAGAACAGTAGGAAAGACAAATATTGGCTGTATTTATACAGGAACTAAGGACGGAAAGAAGAAGACCATCTATATCTACAATGTATGTGATCATCAGGAGTGCTACCGCGAGGTAGGTTCCCAGGCAATCTCTTATACAACAGGTGTTCCGGCAATGATTGGAACAGCGCTTGTCATGGATAAGATATGGAAAAAGCCGGGTGTATTCAATGTGGAAGAGTTTGATCCAGATCCATACATGGATATGTTAAACCGCTATGGTCTGCCGTGGGTAGTAGATGAAAATCCGCAGATCGTGGAGTAATGAAGCTATGTGGGAAACAATCAAAACACCAGCCTATGTGGTTGATGAAAAAAAGCTAAGAGAAAATCTGGAATGTCTGCATCGTGTCGAAGAAGAGACGGGCTGTCATATCCTTTTGGCACAGAAAGCTTTTTCAATGTTTCGCGTATATCCGCTGATCGGGTCGTACTTAAGTGGTACGACCGCCAGCGGTCTTTATGAGGCAAGGCTTGGATATGAAGAGATGAAAAAAGAAAACCATGTCTTTGCACCAGCTTACAAGACAGAGGATATGAAGGAGCTTGTAACGATCTGTGATCATATCATTTTCAATTCATTTGCGCAGTTTGAAAAGCACAAAGAAATCATTTCTGAATATAATAACAGTCAGAGAGAAAACGGGAATCGTGTAAGTATCGGAATGCGTGTCAATCCAGAGTTTTCCACACAGGAGGGTCATGCAATATATGATCCGTGTGCACCAGGTTCACGTCTTGGTGTAGTGCGCGCAAAATTTCCAGAAACACTTCCAAAAGAAATAGAAGGACTTCATATGCATACGCTCTGCGAGCAGGATTCTGATGATTTGGAGGCAACCTTCAACGCTTTTGAAAAGTCTTTTGAACCATATTTAAAGAAGATCAAATGGCTTAATCTCGGAGGCGGTCACCACATCACAAGACCAGGCTATGATATTGAACGTCTGATTCGCCTTATAAAGCGAATAAAGGATACCTATCATCTGGAAGTATATCTGGAGCCTGGTGAAGCAATTGCATTAAACGCGGGTTATCTGATAACAGAGGTTCAGGATATTGTGGACAATGACCTTTCTATTCTGATATTGGATGCATCTGCAGCATGTCATATGCCGGATGTATTAGAGATGCCGTACCGCCCACCGCTTAAAGGCGGCGATGAAGCTGGTAAGAAGCCTTATACATATCGCCTCTCATCCATGACATGTCTGGCTGGAGATGTGATTGGTGATTATAGCTTTGACCATGAAATTCATGTGGGAGACCGTCTTGTATTTGAAGATATGGCAATTTATTCCATGGTAAAAAACAATACATTTAATGGAATTGGTCTGCCAGATATTTGCTTGCTTCATGAAGATGGCGCCATCGAGACAGTAAAGCGCTTTGGATATGAAGATTTCAAAAATAGACTTTCTTAGTGGTGTTACGAAACGACATCGGTGTAATGGTTTCGTCAAACATTGACGCGTATAGAATTCATCTAAGAAAGAGGAAGGAATCAGAAATTTATATGAAATTGATAAAGCAAATTCCGAGCGAGGACGGCTTTTATATGCCTGGCGAGTTTGAGCCGCATCAGGGCTGCATTCTAATATGGCCAAAGCGCCCAGGTTCGTGGGGATATGAGGCAAAAGCGGCAGGGAATGCATTTGCAGCAGTGATCAAAGCAATAGCACAGAGCGAAAAGGTCTACGTTGCAGTCACGAAAAAAACACTTCCAATTGCACAAGAAAAGCTGTTTGGAGAAAATAAAAACGCGGACATAATGCAGCAGGACAATATTGAGCTTTTCTTTGCAGATACCGATGATGCATGGGCAAGAGATGTGGCACCTACTTTTGTTAAATTAAATGAACACAATACTGCAAATTCAAATCAAGAAGGTTCAGATCAAAGTTCAAGTTCTGCTATTGATTCTGTTATTCGAGCCATAAATTGGGAATTTAATGCGTGGGGCGGAAATGTCGATGGTTTGTATGTTTCTTGGGAAAAAGACAATGCATTTGCCAGTGCATTTGCAGATCAGTTTGGCTTTGACTGGTACGATGCTGCGCCATTTGTATTAGAAGGTGGTTCCATTCACAGCGATGGAGAGGGTACACTTTTAACGACAGAAAGCTGTCTGTTAAGTGCCGGACGAAATCCAAATCTTTCGAGAGAACAGATTGAAGAACAGCTGTCACGTTTTCTTGGAATCAAGAAGGTATTATGGCTTCCGCGAGGAATTTATCAGGATGAGACAAATGAGCATGTAGACAATGTGTGTGCCTTTCTTCGCCCAGGTGAGGTAGTGCTTGCGTGGACAGATAATAAAGATGATCCTCAGTATGAGCTGTCACATCAAAGCTTATCGTATCTTGAAAACGTGCGAGATGCAAAAGGCCGCAAGCTTGTTATTCATAAGCTTCCAATTCCAGATCATCCGATATGCATCACAAAAGAGGATCTTGACGGCTATACATTTGAGGAAGGCGAGGATATGCGAGAAGTTGGAGAGCGTCTTGCAGCATCCTATGTCAATTTTTATTTTTCAAATGATGCGATCATTTTGCCGGTGTTTGGCGGTGAAAATAAGGAAAGCGATGAGCGAGCTGTACAGCTTATGCAGCAGTGGAATCCAGACCGAAAGGTAATACCTGTTTTTGCGAGAGATATTTTGACAGGAGGCGGAAATATTCACTGCATAACACAGCAGATTCCAAGATGATTGAAACGAAATAGCAGCGCATGATATCCTTATAGCGAAATCGGACGCTGTACGCGATATTTGTGGAGAAGAGAGGAAAATTCATGAGTAAAATAAAAGTAGCAGCAATTCAGATGAAATGCAGCACAAATCCCAAAGAGAGTCTTTCGCATGCAGAAGAAATGGTCAGAGAAGCCGCAGCAAACGGCGCTAATGTCATTCTTTTGCCAGAGCTGTTTGAACGCGAATATTTCTGTCAGCAGCGCCGCTACGATTTCTATCAGTATGCTAAGACAGTAGAAGAAAATAAGGCAGTTCAGATGGGCAAGCGCCTTGCAAAAGAGCTTCAGGTTGTTCTTCCAATCAGTTTTTATGAGAAGGATGTCAACAATCTGTATAATTCCGTAGCATGTATAGACGCAGACGGAACACTGCTTGGCGTATATCGAAAAACGCACATCCCGGATGATCATTATTATCAGGAAAAATTTTATTTCACACCGGGCGATACAGGCTTCAAGGCATTTAAAACACGCTATGGAACAATCGGAATTGGCATCTGCTGGGATCAGTGGTTTCCAGAGACAGCACGCAGCATGGCACTTTTAGGTGCAGAAATTTTGCTCTACCCGACAGCCATCGGCTCCGAGCCAATCCTAGAGTGCGACAGCATGCCGCACTGGAGACGAGTCATGCAGGGTCATGCGGCAGCAAATCTGATGCCAGTCATAGCAGCAAACCGAATTGGAACAGAAACAGTAGAGCCATGCGAAGGAAATGGTGGCCAGACATCTGCATTAAATTTTTATGGTTCATCATTCATTGCAGATGAAACAGGAGAGCTTATAAGCGAAGCATCACGCGATCAGGAAGAAATTCTTTATAGCGAATTTGATTTGGCAGAGCTGGCACAAAAGCGCCTCGAGTGGGGACTATTCCGCGACAGAAGACCAGAGATGTATGGAATTATCGCGGGGAAGAAGTGATATTATAGTTAACTGATAAGCCAATATTTACACCGAAGGGCTTTCGTAGCATGACGCGTGAACTGTAGGTATCACAAAAGATTCACAGAAGAATTTGCATTTCTTGTTGACAGATAGAATAATAAGTGTTATAGTACATGTAGAGCAGAACAACAATATCGTTCTGCCATTTGGAAACAGTTAAGCACGAAGCTCTTTATTTGGAGCGTTTCATAAAAAAGGAGTGAGAACTGTGATGAAAAGAGATTACTATGAAGTATTAGGCGTCAGCCGCAGTGCAGACGCATCTGCAATAAAGAAAGCATATAGAAAATTAGCCAAGAAGTATCATCCAGACAGTAATGTAGGAGATGCATCAGCGGCAGAGCATTTTAAAGAGGTAAATGAGGCTTACGATGTACTCGGTGACGAGAAGAAGCGTAAGCTTTATGACCAGTATGGCCATGCTGCATTTGAGGAAGGCTTTGGTCAGGGCGCAAATGGTTACTCAGGTAGCTATTCCGGTGGAGCAGGCGGCTTTGGTGGTTTTGGCGGATTTAAGAATGCCGGCCAAAACGGCGGTTATCAGGAGTATCATTTTAATGGAAATGAAGCCGACATGGATGATATATTAAAAAATTTGTTCGGCGGCGGTCATTTTAAGGGTGGTTTTGGCGGTACTGGAAGTTCAGGCAGGAGAAGCTATTCGTCTAGTGGCTTTGGTTCTGGTTTTGGTCAGGGCGCAGATGGCTACAGTAGTTATTCAGACTTTGGATCTGATTATGGTTCAGGCTTTGGAACTGGTGCAGATGAAGCAAATTCCCTTGATGTCAATGCAGAAGTTACGGTTAGCTTTGATGAAGCAGCCTTTGGTGCAAATAAGAGAGTTCGTCTGCAGGGTTCTGATGGAAAGGTTCAGACACTTGAAATCAAGATTCCAGCAGGTATAGATACGGGAAAGACAATTCGTCTTAAAGGAAAAGGCAATGTCGGAAGAAACGGCCGTACAGGTGATCTGTTACTTAAAGTAACTGTGCATGATAAGCCAGGATTTCGCCGTGAAGGAATGGATGTATACACGACAGTGCAGATTCCATTTACAACAGCTGTATTTGGCGGTGAGGCTCGCATTCAGACTATTCATGGTGATGTTATCTGCAAGATCAAACCAGGTACTCAGTCAGGCAGCAAGATCCGTTTAAGAGGCAAAGGTATTGTATCAATGAAGGATTCCAAAGTCTTCGGCGATCAGTATGCGGTTGTCGAGATCCAGGTACCAACGACACTTACACCACAGGCAGCAAGAAAGCTGCGTGAATTTGAAGCAGAGTGCGCAAAGACATCAGGCACGTCAAACGGAACACATGCAGCATAATTGCCTGCAAAAGATTTTTTAAAATTGATAGAGAAAAAGACTCTCATCATCCGAAAGGAATGGTGGGAGTTTTTTATTGCGCTGTGGGAATCCTTTCGGTATAATGGATTTGTAAAAAAACAAGGGGGACTATTTTATGTCAATGCAAATTGTGTTTGAGCAGATTCTTATAATCTTTGGCTATGTAATCGTCGGCTACGTGGCTGGAAAGAAAAATCTGATCACAAAAGAGCAGCAGCGCTATCTTTCAAAACTTGTTTCATCACTCATTCTTCCGTTTACAGTGCTGTCAGCAAGCAGCATGGAGGCAAGTGGACAAGATATAGTAAATGTTGCCATTGCTGTGGCGCTTCTTTTTTCCTGTATGGCACTTACATCAGCTGGGTGTATGCTATATGCAAAAATAAAACAGGTGCCGGAAAAAAAGCGTGCAGCCTACACTGGACTTTGCACATATCCTAATTGCACCTTTATTGGAATGCCTCTATGTATTGCGTTAATGGGAGAGTGGGGAACACTTTACGGTGCAGCAGGAATTATTGCATTTAATTTGTTATTTTTCACACTTCAGATTTCTCTTTTTACAAGACAGAAATTTCATCCAAAGATTTTCTTAACACCGCTTAATATAAGTACACTTGCCCTCATTTTGATGTTGATTTTTCATGTGCATTTTCCAAGACCGCTTCAGACAGTCTGCTCCAATATCGGAGGAATCACAACACCTATGGCGCTGATCATCGTCGGCGTTATGCTTGCGGATGGAAATCTTATTCAGATTGTGACAGAAAAAAGAGCGTATGTGATCTCATTAATCAGAAATTTGATTTGCCCGCTTATAATGTTAGTAGTGATGGCACTTCTTCCGTTAGATCCGAATTTAAGAATGGCAGTGTTGATTTATGTGGCGTGTCCGGTAGCAAATCTGACAAGCGTATATGCGATTCAGCATGATATGGAACCAGCTCTTTGTGCGAGGGCAACGCTTCTATCTACGATTTTATTTGCTGCAACAATCCCATTTATCATCTGGCTTGGACAGCTTGTATATGGCGTTTAAACACAATGTTAATTTTTTAACAAAAAAGCCTAAAAACTGGCAAAAAGATGTGCCCAATTGGTAAAAAAAGCAATTGACTTTTAGTGAAAATTCTGGAATAATATAGATAGATTGGGATGCTTTTTGGTTTGCCTCAAAGCCACCAATTATATACAGATATTTAAGAAAAGAGAGGTTAATGTAAAATGGCAAAAGTGGATTTAAGCCAGTATGGTATTACTGGAACTACAGAAGTTGTATACAATCCTTCTTATGAAGATCTGTTTGCAGAGGAGACAAAGCCGGAACTGGAAGGCTATGAGAAGGGACAGGTTACCGAGCTGGGTGCTGTTAATGTCATGACTGGTATCTACACCGGACGTTCTCCTAAGGATAAGTTCATCGTTATGGATGAGAACTCTAAGGACACAGTATGGTGGACCTCTGACGAGTATAAGAACGATAATCATCCGGCAAGCGAAGAAGCATGGGCAGCAGTAAAGAAGATCGCTCAGGAAGAACTTTCTAACAAGAAGCTGTATGTTGTAGATGCATTCTGTGGTGCAAACAAGGACACCAGAATGGCAGTTCGTTTCATCGTAGAGGTTGCTTGGCAGGCTCACTTTGTAACTAACATGTTTATCCGCCCAACAGCTGAGGAGCTGGAGAACTTCAAGCCAGATTTCGTTGTTTACAACGCATCTAAGGCTAAGGTTGAGAACTACAAGGAATTAGGTCTTAACTCTGAGACTGCAGTAGTATTCAACATCACCAGCCATGAGCAGGTTATCATCAATACTTGGTACGGCGGCGAGATGAAGAAGGGTATGTTCTCTATGATGAACTACTTCCTTCCATTAAAGGGTATGGCTTCCATGCACTGCTCCGCTAACACCGATATGAACGGTGAGAACACCGCTATCTTCTTTGGTCTGTCTGGAACAGGTAAGACCACTCTGTCTACTGACCCGAAGCGTCTTCTGATTGGTGATGACGAGCACGGCTGGGATGACAACGGCGTATTCAACTTCGAGGGTGGATGCTATGCAAAGGTTATCAACCTTGATAAGGATTCTGAGCCGGATATCTACAATGCAATCAAGAGAAACGCTCTTCTTGAGAACGTTACTGTTGATGAGAATGGCAAGATCGATTTCACAGATAAGAGCGTAACCGAGAATACTCGTGTATCTTATCCGATCGAGCACATCGAGAAGATCGTTCGTCCGATCTCTGCTGCTCCGGCTGCAAAGAACGTAATCTTCCTGTCTGCAGATGCTTTCGGCGTACTGCCGCCAGTATCTATTCTGACTCCAGAGCAGACTAAGTACTACTTCCTGTCTGGTTTCACAGCTAAGTTAGCAGGTACCGAGCGTGGTATCACTGAGCCGACTCCAACCTTCTCCGCTTGCTTCGGACAGGCATTCCTTGAGCTGCATCCGACCAAGTATGCAGAAGAGCTGGTTAAGAAGATGGAGAAGAGCGGTGCAAAGGCATATCTGGTAAATACCGGATGGAATGGTACCGGAAAGCGTATCTCCATTAAGGATACTCGTGGTATCATCGATGCAATCCTGGATGGTTCCATCACAACTGCACCTACCAAGAAGATCCCGATGTTCAACTTCGAGGTTCCGACTGAGCTTCCAGGTGTAGATCCGAAGATCCTTGATCCTCGCGATACCTACGCTGATGCTTCTGAGTGGGAGGCAAAGGCAAAGGATCTTGCTAGCCGTTTCGTAAAGAACTTCAAGAAATATGAGGGCAACGAGGCAGGTAAGGCTTTAGTAGCTGCAGGTCCGAAGGCTGAGTAATTCAAGCAAATCAAATATGTAGGTTAATTAGGCAACTGATTGACTAAGTGAGAGCGGGTCATGCGTATGCATGGCTCGCTTTTTTCGAAGGGGAAAATGGGATAGAGTATTTTGAGAGGCAGTAGAAGAAAAAGGAGGTAAAACATGGCTAGCACATACGAAAACTATTTAGAAGCACCAAAGAGTCTGACATTTGATCAGATGAGAGATCTGCATCAGAAATTACTTAAGGAAATCGAAAATGATCCAGTTGGTCAGGAACTGTATGATGAATTGATAGGAGAAGCAACAACATATGCTGAAATCCGCGCAAAATGGCTGAGCTTAGATCGCAGCCAGAAGATGGAGCAGGACTCTTTTCGCACAGCCTGCCACAATAGTGTCATCACTCATTTTAACATGATGGCGCGCTATTTAAAGACGCAGGGAAAAAATACTGAGTGGAGAGATGTACTAGGATATGAAGAAGACGATAAATATTATAGAAAAACGATAGGTGATTTTGGTTGTTATATTGTCTTCATCAATAGCCTTTGTGCGAGATAACTTATAGGGAGGCATGCACATGCATGTCTCCTTATAATTTCCTACTTCCTATTTCTACCCAAATGTGTTATACTATACCCTGTATAGCTTTGTAAAAAACTCAGGACAAATTCCTGACAAACTTTTTACGAACCTGACACAAAAATCTCCCACATCTCGTAGGTGTGGATTGAAACAACGTTGCCTGCATGACAGGCAGGGGAGAGATGGATATGGAGGAAAAAAATAAGCCGGGTGAAACGGTACCGGAGCCGGGTGAATCTGAGAGAATATCGGCAGAGAGAAAAGCTGCTTTGCAGGATATAGACAGAAAGCGCGAGGAGAAGGAAAAGCTTCGTCAGACGCAAAAGCAGGAGGCTGTGAAAGTACATGGAAGCTTAAGTGCGTATATGAACTGGCCGCTGCTTGTATGTATTTCGCTTTTGATTCTAAGCATCATTATCACTATGATTGACTGGATGGCTGGTGTGGCGGCAAGCGCCTGCTCAATTGTTCTGATCATAGGTCTTATGGCGCTTTCAATCTATTATCACCGCAGAATTAACAGTGACATGGTTGGCTTTGGCGCAGGTTATGCCCAGATTCAAAAGCAGCTGCTACAGGAAATGGAATTTCCATATGGTGTGGCAGATGAGATTGGCCGTCTAATATGGATGAATCAGTCATTTCAGCGAATTGTTCAGCTAAATAACAATGCACATAAAAACTTGGGTACGCTGTTTCCGGGAATCGACAGACAGTTTCCAAAGAATCAAAGAACATCACAGATCCATTCGGAGTATCTGGGAAGAAAATATCAGATCACGATTAAGGCTGTGTCGATTCGTGATATTGTGGAGACGGTTGTTGATGAAGAGGATCAGGGAAAAAAGGCACCAATGATGTATGCAGTGTATTTGTCAGACGAGACACAGATGCTCGAGTGGAAGCAGAAGGTTGAGGATGAAAAGCTTGTTGCGGCGCTGATTTATCTTGATAACTATGATGAAGTCCTAGACTCCATAGAGGAGACGAGACGACCTTTGCTGATAGCGCTGATTGACCGTCAGATTACAAAGTATATCAGTGCCTATCATGGTGTTATTAAAAAGCTAGAGAATGATAAATATTTTGCCATCGTCAGCAACGAGCATTTAAAAGAGATGCAGGCAAATGATTTTTCACTTCTTGAGGATGTGAAGACGATCAGTATCGGAAACACGATAAATGTTACGATTAGTATCGGACTTGGCATAAACGGCGGAACGTATTCGAAAAATTATGACTACGCGCGCATGGCAATTGACATGGCACTTGGACGCGGCGGTGATCAGGTTGTTCTTAAAAATCAGGATGAGATCACCTATTATGGCGGTCGTACACAGAGCCAGGGCAAGAATACGCGTGTTAAGGCGCGTGTCAAGGCGCAGGCGTTAAAGGAGCTTATAGAGGCATCTTCTGATGTGCTGATCATGGGTCATTCAATCAGCGATGCAGATTGTATTGGTGCTTCAGTTGGTATTTATCGCGCAGCCAGAACATCTGGTAAGGATGTTCATATTGTGCTGAATACTATTGCAAACAGCATAAAACCTCTTCTAAATCGTCTTGCCGAGGATGAAGAATATGGAAAGAAGCTGTTTATTGATAATGAGACTGCAATTCAGAGGATAACAGAAGGAACACTTCTGATTGTGGTGGATAATAACAGACCAAGCCGAACAGAGTGTCCGCAGCTTTTGCAGTTAGCACAGCATGTGGTAGTGCTTGACCATCATCGTCAGTCGCGTGACTGTATTGAGGGTGCAGTGCTTAGCTATGTGGAGCCTTACGCATCATCTGCCAGTGAGATGGTGGCAGAGATATTGCAGTATTATTCAGATTCAATCAAGATTCGTCCGACTGATGCAGATGCAATGTATTCTGGAATTGTTGTGGATACAAATAATTTCATGAATAATACAGGTGTCAGAACGTTTGAGGCGGCGGCTTTCTTACGTCGAAATGGTGCCGACATTACAAAAGTGCGAAAGCTCTTTCGTGATGATATGGAGGATTACAAGGCAAAGGCAGAGGCCGTGCGTGAGGTGGAGATGTTCCATGAGCGCTATGCAATCAGTGTATGTCCAAGTGACATGACTGGAAATCCGACAGTTATTGCAGCACAGGCAGCAAATGAGCTTTTGGGTATTCGCGGCATTCGTGCATCATTTGTGATGACAGAATATGAAAATCAGATTTATATTAGTGCCCGTTCTATTGATGAGGTAAATGTACAGACCATAATGGAAAAGCTTGGCGGAGGCGGTCATATGAACGTCGCAGGTGCCCAGCTTCGCAATGTCACACTTGGAGAGGCCAGAAGCATGTTGAAGGATGTGCTTATGGCTCAGGAAGAAAAGGGTGACGAAGTGAAGGGCTGATATAGATATTAGAATTGGAGGAGAAAAAAATGGAAATAATTTTATTACAGGATGTAAAATCACTTGGAAAAAAGGGTGAGCGCGTAAAGATTAACGATGGTTATGCAAGAAATTTTGTGCTTCCAAAGAAGCTTGGAATTGAAGCAACAGCAAAGAATTTAAATGATCTGAAGCTACAGAAGGCAAATGAGGATAGAATTGCAGCACAGAAGTTAGAGGAAGCAAAGCAGTTGGCAGCAAAGATTGAGGAAAAGTCAGTTGTACTGAGTGTTAAGACAGGTGAGGGCGGCAAGCTGTTCGGCTCTGTATCCACAAAGGAAATCGCTGCTGCATGCGAGAAGCAGTTAGGTCTTGAGATTGATAAGAAGAAGATGGTTTTGCCAGAGCCTATTAAGGCATGTGGAACTACGATTGTTCCGGTTAAGCTTCACAGAGAAGTAACTGCAAAGCTGACCGTTAAAGTTCAGGAAGCATAAAAAACATGGAAGAGGCATTAATAAAACGAGTACTCCCGCACAACACGGAGGCCGAACAGTTAGTAATCGGCTGTATGCTCATGGACAAGGAAGCCATATCGGCAGCCAGTGAGATTATCCATTCGGATGATTTTTACGGACGGCAGTACGGTGCCATGTTTGAGGCTATAACGGAGCTTTACAATGAGGGAAAGCCAACAGATCTAGTAGCCGTTCAAGAGCAGCTAAAGACCAAGGATGTGCCGCCGGAAAGCTACAGCATTGCTGCATTCCGTGAGCTGCTTAATATGGTGCCGACTTCCGTTAATATTCGCTATTATGCCAATCTGGTGTATGAGAAGGCATTGCTTCGCCGCCTGATCCGTATCAATGAAGAGATTGCAAATGATTGCTACATGGAAAAAGAAGACGTAAATACCATCTTGGAATCTACGGAAAAGCGTATTTTTGGTCTTCTGGAAACAAGAGCAACAAGTGACTATGTGCCGATACGTGATGTAGTTATAAATGTTGTAAATAAGATTGAGATTGCATCGCGAAATCACAGCATGGTAACTGGCCTTTCTACTGGATATACTGATTTGGATCGTCAGACCTCGGGTATGCAGCCGTCAGATCTTATTTTGATTGCGGCTCGTCCGTCCATGGGAAAGACGGCATTTGTACTAAATTTAGCACACAATATGACCATAAAAGACAAGAAGACAGTTGCAATTTTTTCTCTTGAGATGTCAAAGGAGCAGTTAGTAAACCGTCTGTTGGCCATGGAGTCGCGTGTTGATTCTCAGACACTTCGTACAGGAAATCTTTCCGACAGTGATTGGGATCAGGTTGTCGAGAGTTCTGGTATCATTGCAAACACAAAGCTTTTGCTTGATGATACGCCAGGTATAACGGTGGCAGAGCTTCGTTCTAAATGCCGTAAGTTTAAGCTTGAGCATGGTCTTGATTGTATCATGATCGACTATCTTCAGCTTATGAGCGGAAGCGGAGCAAGAAAGGGAGACAGCAGACAGCAGGAAATCTCAGATATTTCACGTTCTCTAAAGGCACTTGCAAGAGAGCTAAATGTACCAGTCATCGCACTGTCACAGCTTTCACGTGCCTGTGAGTCAAGAACGGATCATCGTCCTATGCTTTCTGACCTTCGTGAGTCAGGAGCAATTGAGCAGGATGCAGATATTGTAATGTTTTTATACCGAGATGAATATTATAATAAGGATTCGCCGTCAAAGGGAATCACAGAGGTTATCATAGCCAAGCAGCGTAACGGCCCTATTGGAACTGTTGAGCTTGTCTGGATGGGAGATTTGTGCCGCTTTGGAAACAAAGAGTATACATCACAGTGATATTCTAGGATTTAAGATGGCAATATAAAAGATCAGTGACAATGGAAGTAAACTCCATTTTCACTGATCTTTTGGTAATTATTCAGAGCCATGCAAAATTGCTTTCTGTGAATGCTTGCATTCAGACAGAATAGCAATTTTATATGGCGAGATAACCACATGAGCAAAATAGAAGCATCGAAGATGCGATTTTGCGAATGTGGTTCTGAATAATTACCTTTTTTTAATTATTTACATATGGTTTTAATAAAAAGAAAGTCGCACTGCTAAGAGCTGCTGATTGGAAAAATCATAGCTTACAATGTTGCAGCCGGCAGCGTGCATGTTAATGAAGGATTGGATCCAGTCATTATATGATGCAGCAGCATCAGCGTAGTCAGATGCATTTTCAAAACGAATCATTACAAGACCTTCACCGCCGCCTTCCCAGATGTTTTCTGCCTGCGCGACAAAGAGTGCTCTTGCATGGTCAAGTGCGGTACCAGAAGCAGGGTCACTTGACGAAGGGTCATCAGCATAAATCCATAGACCGGCCTGAACATGAAAATTAAAGTCCCAGCGCACAGTGGCAGGGTAGCCTCGTCTTTGGTAAAAATCATCTGCCGGGTATGGATCGGATGAGATAGCTGATTCTGGAATATTAAAATATGCGTAACATAAAGGCTGCTGAATGCCGTCATTTTCATTGTCATCATAAGTCGGATCGACATTGTAGTCATAGTCTCCGATGTGGGCGATGACCCAGGCATGTGTATTTCCTGTTATAACAGAGCTTTTGATGCCGAGGCTTCTAAGTCCCCAGACGAGCGCCTTGGCGCGGCCGTCACATTTAGCCTGCCCATCAATCAGAGCACCATAGGCACTCTGGCAATTGTCTGCCTGAGTAGAATATACACAGTTTTCAATGATATAATTGTAAATAGTAAGCTCAGCCTGATAAGCACTTTGTCCCGACAGCGTTGTCTGCCAGCTTTGAATAAGTGTATTAACAGCTGCTGTCTGCGCATCAAAAGTTTCCTTTGATATTGTGTACTCAGGTGATACAGATACAACAAGACCAAGCAGATTTGAATGTTCAACCCATCGTGATGACAGCTGCATCAGCTCAGGACATTCATTTGTCAGAAGATGCATCAAATCGCTGACATTATCAGAACTGACGGCAACAGGGAGTGAAATAGTGTTCTGAAAACCTTGTATGCCAGTGTAAAGAGCCTGAAAGTTTGCTGCTTCATCATCTGCAAGAGAAGGCAGATAGTAGCTATAATCTGCATAAAGTGGGGCACAAGAGATCGTTTCTGTAACAGATGATACAGGTGCAGATGAATCTGCTGCTGAAGAGAAAAGATCAACCTCGCTTCTTTTACCTAAGACATCGTCAAGAAGCTCATGGTAGGTGCTAAGACCTGCATGAAAGTAGTAGAGCGGTGTCTGGGCAGGGACACATCCACAGACTGCCATAGAAGACAGCATAAAAATAAAGCTAAGTGATAAAAAATGAAATAAGCGTTTCATAAAAACCTCTCAGTGTCAATATAAGACAAAATGTAAGACATTTTTTGCATCAGTTATTATATCACAAAAGAAATTAGAAGCAAGTGGAAGAAAGCACAAAAAAAGAAGATCTTTACGACCTTCTTTAGATAAGAGCGCGAGACGGGATTCGAACCCGCGACCCTCGCCTTGGCAAGGCGATACTCCACCACTGAGCCACTCGCGCATATATGATACAGAATCGCTTCTGTAAAGCGGGTGATGGGAATCGAACCCACGTATCTAGCTTGGAAGGCTAGTGTTCTACCATTGAACTACACCCGCACAATGCCCAAAGCTGGAATCGAACCAGCGACACGAGGATTTTCAGTCCTCTGCTCTACCAACTGAGCTATCTGGGCATCTCATCAACATCGAAGTTTTTGTTTCGTTTGTTTCTTACTCGCTGTCGACGATAGTTATTCTACAACAAGACAAGAGAAAAGTCAAGCACTTTTTCAAAAAAAACTTAACTTTTTTTTGAAGGCGTGTTTTTTGCTCCAATTCATACAATTTGAATTCAGCAGCGAAAGCGGATTGCGAATGTCTGCTTTACATTTAATGGTTTGTCTTGCGGTTGATGAACTTTGTTCGATACTTTGAATATACAATTGTTTGATCGGCATAAAGACCATAATAACCAGACATTGCATAGCTTACTGCAATTGCTAAAATCATGTAGTGGGCAGAGTCAAAGCCAAATAATTCAAAAGCAATCAAAATAGATGTAATAGGGCAATTAGTGACACCGCAGAAAACAGCAACCATGCCCATTGCAGCACAAAGGGATGGGGCAAATCCAGCAAGGCTTCCAAAGAAACATCCAAAGGATGCACCTACGCAGAAGGAAGGAACAATTTCGCCTCCCTTAAAGCCGCCGCCAAGTGTGACTGCTGTAAAGAGCATTTTAATAAGAAAGGCTGCTGGGAATATAGTTTCTTCTTGAATAGACTGCTCAATCAGATTGCTTCCGGAACCAAGATAGCTTTTGCCGTCTGGCAGAAGAAATGCAAATATGATAACAATCAGTGCAGAGACAGTTGCGCGTAGGTAAACATTTTTTATGTATGTTTTTAAAAGACCTCCAACTTTGTGAAGGATAATACATAAAAGTATGCTGACAGCGGCACATAAGATTCCAAGAAGAACTGTTTTTGCAGCACCGTCAATGGAAAACGAAGGAATACTTACAATTGTAAATTTTTCGGCATGAACACCAAACGTAGAAGCAAGGTGAGCACCAATCAGCGCAGACATTACACAAGGGACTAATGCGGAATAATACATGATACCGACACTGACCATTTCCATTGAAAAGACAGCAGCAGCCATCGGTGTACCAAACAGAGCAGCAAAAGCAGCACTCATGCCGCACATGATTAGAACATGGCGATCTTCATCATCAAGATGAACTATTTTACCGAGAAGATTTCCAAGGCTGCCGCCGATCTGAAGTGCAGCACCCTCGCGTCCGGCAGATCCGCCGCACAGCTGTGTCAGAATCGTAGAGATAAAAATAAGAGGTGCAACACGCGCTGGTGTCTCTTCATTTGCATGAATTGAGGCAATAACAAAATTTGTACCGCGGTCATTTGACTGTCCGCAAAAATGATAAAGAGCAGTGATTGCCAGACCAGCAACAGGAAGCAGAAATAAAAGCCAGCTGTATGCAGCGCGAAGCTGTATAGCTTTTCCAAGCAAAGTAGCAAATAGTGTTGATACGCCGCCGATCAGAAGACCTGACAAAAGTGAAAATCCAGTCCATTTAAGAAGAACCAGAAGATTCTGGCCGATGTTGGTCAGATAGCATTTGCGGGCAAATTCCCGCAGCTTAGGGGAAAACATAGGCATGACCTCCAAAGAAACTGTTTATAGGAAGCAGCAAAGATGCTGTACCGTTCCAATCCTAGCAGAAACAGCAGGGAAAGTCAACGAAACAAAAAGATCATGTTCCATTTTGCCTGTACTGAGCCGGTGTCATTTTAGCTCTTTTTTTAAAAGTGATGCAAAAGGCACTTTCACTTGAAAAGCCACATGAAAAGCAGATATCCTTGACAGACATGGTAGTGTTGCGAAGCAAGTAACGTGCATTACTTAGCCTCGTATTTATGACATACTCATGTGGAGTAAAGCCAGTCTCTCGTTTGAATACACGAATAAAGTGATAAGAGCTTAATCCGGCAGCTGATGCGAGCACTTTGTCTGGCAGATCTTCTTTAAAATGTTCATTGATATAGGAAATGACAGTCTCAATCATATCTGTGCTGTCATTTTTTTTATCGGCAGTACTGTAGAGCAGAAAGCTTGTCAAAATATCATTAATATATTTAGAAAGAAGAGCTTCCTTAATCGAAGAACGACAAAAACTGTCAATGATAGCTTCAAGCTTGTTTGTGGTTGGCGCAGGATTTCCAATAGAAAATACAGTGCCAAGATGTGAGACGATAGATTCAAAAAAGTTTTTGGCAAGAGGTCCGTCAAAATGGCACCAGAGACATTCGCTTCCTGTTTTTGTGCCATAGCTGTGCGGTTCATAGCAATTAATTAAAATAAATTCATCAGCTTTTGCATTAAAACTTTCGTTTTTTGTTTGTACATACATGCTTCCTTTTTTAACATAAACAAGAAGAAAGCTGTCAAAAGAAGCGCGGTGCAGATGATAGCCTGGTGCATAGAAAAAATGACCGCATATAAGCGGATAAAAAAACATGCTTCGTCCCAAGAGACTTGGCGAGTAGACATAATATGTTGATTCAGGTTCAATAAAGGGTTCGTGCGATTTCATAAAAATCTCCTTTTTTTATACTTACAGTTCATGGATAAGCCAATATTGCGGCAAATAGTTTTGCATGGCTCTGAATAATTACATTTTAACTTAGAATGCAGGAAAAAACAACAGAGCAATATTTTAAAACACAACCGCAACGAAAGATAATGTATTTCAAGCAAAACAGTAGTATAGTAAAAGCAAATATTGAAAGTAAATAAAACAATATTGAAAATGATAGAAAGATTCAAGTAAATAAATAATAACAGAAAATAATAGCGAAACAGGAGGCAATTATGCAAAAGGCAAGTGTATGGGCAGAAAAAGTCATGATTCCTACATATGAGATTGGAGAGGCGGAGAAGAATCCGATTTTTCTGGAAAAACGTGTGTATCAGGGAAGCTGCGGAAAGGTATACCCGTATCCGACGATTGAAAAAATAAGTGATGAGAAGAAGGATAAGGAATATACGGCAGTATGGCTAGAAAATGAGTACATTAGGGTTATGGTTCTTCCAGAGCTTGGCGGACGAATCCAGAGGGCATATGATAAAACAAATGATTATGACTTTGTTTACTATAACCAGGTGATCAAGCCGGCACTTGTTGGTTTGACGGGACCGTGGATTTCAGGAGGTATTGAATTTAACTGGCCGCAGCATCATCGTCCGACAACATTTCTTCCAGTTGATTATGAAATTCAGGAAAATGAGGATGGAAGCGTTTCTGTTTTATGTCATGACGTGGATCAGATGTATGGAACAAAGGGACTTATGAGAATTAGCGTATACCCGGGAAAAGCTTATATTGAAATCAAGGGACAGCTGTATAACCGCACATCACTTCCGCAGACATTTCTTTGGTGGGCAAATCCAGCAGTTCCTGTTAATGACAACACACAGTCCATTTTCCCGCCGGATGTTCACGCTGTTATGGATCATGGAAAGAGAGATGTTTCTCGTTTTCCAATTGCGACGGGTGTTTATTATAAGAAGGATTACAGCGAAGGCGTAGATATTTCACGTTACAAGAATATTCCAGTCCCGACTTCTTACATGGCAGAAAAGTCAAAGTATGATTTTGTCGGAGGATATGACTATGGAAAACATGCTGGTATTTTGCATGTGGCAGACCATCATGTTTCACCAGGAAAGAAGCAGTGGACCTGGGGCTGCGGTGATTTTGGAAAGGCATGGGATCGCAACCTGACTGATGAGGATGGCCCATATGTAGAGCTGATGACAGGTATGTTTACAGATAATCAGCCTGACTTTACATGGTTAAAGCCGTTTGAGGAGAAAACATTCACACAGTATTTTATGCCATACAAGGAAGTTGGACAGGTAAAGAACGCGTCAAAGGAAGCTGCTGTTTCACTTTCGGAAGCAATTGATACAGCAACTGGAAAGAAGACTGCAAAGATTATTGTCTATGCAACAGCTGTATATGAAAAAGCAAGAATTATTCTGACAGGAAAGGACGGTGTGCTGTGTGATGAGAGCGCAATGATTTCTCCTGTTGACATTTTTGAAAAGAGTGTAGTACTGCCAGATGATACGCAGGAAGAAGATCTGAAAGTTGAAGTTCTTGCAGATGGCAGAAGCTTAATTGCATACCAGCCAGAGAAGGAAGAAATTCCAAAGCTTCCAGATCCGGCAAAGGCAGCAGATGAGCCATCAAAGATTATGACAAATGAGGAACTGTATTTAACAGGACAGCATATTGAACAGTATCGTCATGCAACATGGAGACCAGATCCTTATTACTTAGAGGGATTAAAGCGTGATCCAGATGATATTCGCATTAACAATGCATATGGTATGCTCTTGATGAGAAGAGGCTTATTTGAGGAGGCAGAACCTTATTTTAGAACAGCGATTAAACGTCTGACCTGGAAGAATCCTAATCCATACAACAGTGAAGCATATTATCTGTTGGGACTTGATTTGTGTTACCTTGGAAGAGAAGATGAGGCTTATGATGCTTTTTATAAGGCAGCATGGAGCAATGAACAGCAGGAAATGTCCTTCTATTATATGGCAGCGCTTGCAGCAAAGAAAGGTCAATTTGAAACTGCACTTGAGCACATTGATCGCTCACTTGTTAAAAATGTGCATAACATTAAGGCGAGAGGATTACGTGCATGGCTTCTTGCAAAGCTTGGAAAAGAAAAGGCTGCAGCTCGTATGATCGAGGACAATTTAGAGCTTGATCCATTTGATTTTGTATCTGGTTTTGAGGCAATAAAGGCAGAGAATGATTCAGAAAAGAAGCAGAAAATGCTTGACGACTTGAATGGACTGATGCGTAATTTCCAGGAAAATTATTTGATGACAGCAAGAGATTTTGCACAGTGGGGTGCATATGAGGATGCCGTTTTAGTTTTAAAGCAGTGCACAAAGAAATACCCGATGCTGTATTATTATGCGGCTTATTATGAAGAAAAAATGGGTGAAGATGAGGCAGCAAAGAAGTCACTTGAGAAGGCAGAAGGATGTGTTTCAGATTATTGCTTCCCGAATAAGCTTGATGATATTGCCGTACTTACATTTGCAATTGAAAATGGCTGCAAAAAGAAGGCACCTTATTACTTGGGCAATCTTTTCTATGATAAATTGCAGTGGAAGAAATCTGTTGAATTGTGGGAAATGTCAGAGAAGGCAGATGACACATTTTCAATTGTTCATAGAAACCTTGCGCTGGCTTATTACAACAAGATGGGTGATTCTAAGGCAGCTAAGCGTGAGCTAGAGAAAGCATTTTCATTAAACCGCAAGGATGCCCGTATTTTCCTTGAATTAGATCAGCTGTACAAAAAGCTTGGATATAGCTTCAAAGAACGTTTAGCAAAATATGATGAAGATCCATCTCTTGCAGAGAGCCGCGATGATTTGTATATTGAATATATTACTCTTATGAATATGTGCGGAGAGTATGAACGTGCTTATCGCTGCATTATGGGGCGCCGTTTCCATCCGTGGGAGGGCGGCGAAGGAAAGATTACAACGCAGTATACTATTTCCTTACTCGAGATGGCAAAACAGTGCTTGGCATCAGAAAAATATGAACAGGCAGAGAAGTTGCTTAAAAAAGCACTTGTATATCCAGAAAATCTTGGAGAAGGCAAGCTAGAGGGAACAAAGGATAATCATCTGTTTTATCATCTTGGACTTGCGCTTGAAGCACAGGGAAAGCATGATGAGGCAAAAACATGCTTTGAGACTGCTACGATTGGAACAGATGAACCGGCAGGTGCTATGTACTACAACGATCAGCCAGCCGATATGATTCTCTATCAGGGACTTGCATTTGAGAAATTAGGCAAAACAAGAGAGGCAAAATCACGTTTTTATCGCCTGATTGATTATGGTGAGCAGCATTTAAATGATGAGGGCAAGATTGAATATTTTGCTGTATCACTTCCTGATTTTTTGATTTTTGATGAGGATTATACAAAGAAAAATCGTGCACACTGCTGTTATCTGATGGCACTTGGAAATATTGGCTTACAGAACCGCGAAAAGGCAGCAGAGTTTTTAAAGGAGGCGCTTGAAATAGAGCCGTCTCATATGATGGCAACATTATATCAGAAACAATAAATGTTAAACAAAAAGCGAGGAAAATCATGAGACTAGTAGATTTAACAACAAAACCCTGGCAGCTTATGCTGCCGGGAGAGAATGAAGCTTCTCTAAATAAAATGGTATATCTGCCAGGAACACTTGATGAGTTTGGAGTCGGTCATGAAGACCGGCTCGATAACTCATGTCATCCGGATGAGACAACTGCGCAGAGTTTTGATGATGATGTAATAGCAACACGATTTACAAGAAAGCATACGTATGAAGGTCCGGCATATTTTGAGCAGGAAATTACGATTGCGCCAGCAGAAAAATGCCGCACTTTCTTTGAGATTGAGCGTGCCAGATGTGTGCGTGTTTATTTAGACGGTGAGGAAATTTCATCATACGAGGAACAGACAATAAGCACACCGCATGTATTTGAACTTACTGGTCATGAAGGCATTCATAGACTTCGCGTTGAGTCAGATAATAGTTATCCGGGTCTGCCGCACGATGCGATTGTCTATTCATCGGCAGCAACAGATGAGACACAGACAAATTGGAACGGACTTCTTGGTTATATTCGTCTTCGTGAGGAAAGTAAGTCATTTTTATCGCAGGTGCGCGTATATCCTAAGGATGGAGGAAAGCTTTGCGCAGAGATAGATCTTGATACATATGATGAACCATTTGAAGGCGTGCTTATTTTAAAAAGCAGTGCACTTGCGCAGGACTATGAGCAAAAAATTAGAGTAACGACTTCAAATTCCAGAAAAACAATTGTGGCAGAGGATTTACTTATTTCATCATCAGCAGCAAACTGGGATGAATATGATGGAAAGTTATATGAACTAACAGCTGCACTATATAAAAATGATTTACAGTCATCTGAAAGTGAAAAAGCAGATGAAAAGACAGTTAGCTTCGGCATTCGTACATTTGGTGATGACGGATATGGTCATCTGTCATTAAACGGTAGAAGAATTTTCCTTAGGAGTGAGGCAAACTGTGCAGAGTTTCCAGAGACGGGCTATATTCCAATGGAAAAGGAAGCGTGGAAGAATATTTTACAGACATATAAGGATTATGGCATCAATATGGTGCGTTTTCATTCTCATTGTCCGCCGGAGGCAGCATTTTTTGCAGCTGATGAGATGGGCATTCTGATGCAGCCAGAGCTTTCACACTGGGATCCAAAGCATGCATTTGAATTTGATGAAAGTTTCTCATATTATCAAAAGGAACTGCGCCAAATTATCAAAGCACTTGCCAATCATCCATCCTTTGTCATGCTTACATTTGGAAATGAGCTTCATTGCGGAGCGCTTGGCACAAGCAGAATGCACAAGATGCTGCAGGATGCAAAAAAACAGGATCCGACAAGACTTTATGCTAATGCGTCAAATGCACATTATGGAAATGAAGGATGCGATGAGGAAAGTGATTTCTATGCATCACAAAGTTTCTATAATTACAGAATAAGAGGAACGCTTGCAGGAAATCCAGAGACACCGGAGGAAGCAGCTAAAGTTGATGCTTACGAAAAGGCAAATGGAAAGCTGGCAAAGGTTAACATTAAGGGCTATATCAATAATCAGTATCCAAATGCGAAGACAAATTTTGATGAAACCTTAAGAAAGATTCGAGAGCAGTATAAAAAGCCAGTGTTTAGCTTTGAAGTTGGTCAGTTTGAAGTTCTACCTGATTTTGATGAGCTTGCACATTTTAAGGGGATTTCTGATCCAGCAAATTATAGACGTATTCAGCGTATGGTTCGCGAAAAGGGATTAGAGCCTGTTTGGAAGAAGTACGTTGAGGCAACTGGAGAACTCTCAAGGCTTTGTTACCGAGAGGAGATCGAAGCTGCGATGCGTACAAAAGATCTGTCTGGTATTTCACTTCTTGGACTGCAGGATTTTCCGGGACAGGGAACTGCTCTTGTGGGAATGCTTGATTCACATTTAGAGCCAAAGCCATTTGATTTTGCAAAACCAGAAAATTTTAGAGCTTTCTTTAAAGAACAGCTTGTATTAGTTGGTATTGAAAAGTATACTTATGAAGAAGGTGAGACATTTTGTGCAGATGTGCAGGTAGCCAATTATGGAAAGATAGACTGTGCTGGAGATCTGGAGTGGACATTGTGGGCATATATGCCTAATGAAGAATTAAATAATGTGAGAAAGGTCGCTTTAAAGAGTGGTCATATGAGCGCTGTTTCATGCCCAAAGGGAACACTTAGCAAAGCAGGAACATTAAAGATTGAACTGAATAATAAAATTACAGCACCAGTTCGCTGTGATCTTACTGTTAAGATTGCAGATGCAGTTAATTCATATCCGATTTGGATTTATAAGAATGAAATGCCCAAATGCCCAGAAAGCGTTTATGAGACAACTAAGTTGGATTTGCAGGCAAAGAAGGTGCTTGATAACGGCGGTATAGTGTATTATTCGCCAAAGTCAGAGGAAAGCTCCTTCCATAATTCAATTCGTGCTCAATTCTCAACAGATTTCTGGTCTGTTGGAACGTTTGGAAGACAGGAAGGTGCGATGGGACAATTGATTCAAAAAGATCATCCATTGTTTAAGGAGTTTCCAACAGAGAGCCATACAAATTGGCAGTGGTGGCCGATGGCAAATCAAAGAGCTGTCATACTGCCAGATGCAGTAAAACAGCCATTTGATGCTATTATTACAGAAATGGACAGCTATGCATTTTTAAGACCAATGGCGCAGCTGTTTGAGTGCCGCGTCGGAAATGGAAAACTTCTCTATTCCACACTAGGACTTCAGGATTTGCAGCAGTATCCAGAAGGAAAAGCGCTTCTTAGATCAATTTACAAGTATCTGGATTCCGAGGCATTTGCACCAAAGCAGAGCATAGAGTGGGAGACGTTAGTAAGTATCTGACATTAAACCAGTTGAATTTCGAAAGGAGTGCATATGAGACGAATATTAGTTAAGTCATTAAATGAAGCTTTTGATTTTGTGATGGATCATTATTATCCGGCAGGATGTGAGGAGGACGCAAAAAGAAAAGATACATATGCAGTCATTTCGATTCAGGATACTCACACAGGTGGTTTTGGTGTTACCTTTGCAGAAAATAAATTTTGTAAAGGCGTTCTTACTTTATATTTTGATGATGTGGTGAAGGAAACAGAAGGGGCTGTATTGTTTGATGAAAATATGGCAGATTCTGTTATCGCATTTATTCGCAGTCATATGGATGTAGATACTCTGTTAATTCACTGTTATGCCGGACAGTCAAGATCGCGTGCAATAGGAGCATTTGCAAAAAAAATGATGGGCAAGAGCAATCAAACATATTTTTCGGCAGATAAGCTCTGGGCAGGCACACCAAATGAGCATGTTTATAATATGTTAGAAGATGCCTGGTTTAGAGATATGCTTGGATGAATCCTACAGATAATACTAGAATTTTCCATTTATATATGGTATTATAGGGACAGTTGCAAAAAAATGACATTATATGGAGGGCAAAACAGTGAGTGATTATACATTAAATACAAAATGTGTGCAGGCAGGCTATACGCCGGGAAATGGAGAACCGCGTCAGATTCCGATTATTCAGTCTACGACATTTAAGTATGATACGAGTGAGGACATGGGCAAGTTATTTGATTTGGAAGCATCCGGTTATTTTTACAGCCGTCTGCAGAATCCGACAAATGACTATGTTGCAGCAAAGATTGCAGAACTTGAAGGCGGTACAGCAGCGATGCTGACTTCATCAGGACAGGCAGCAAACTTTTTTGCTCTGTTTAATATTTGTGAGTGCGGCAGTCATATCGTAGCTTCTTCATCTATTTATGGCGGAACATATAACTTGATTGCTGTAACACTGGCAAAGATGGGTATTCGTGCTACTTTTGTTTCCCCTGACTGCACAGAGGAAGAATTAAATGCAGCATTTACAGAAGATACCAGAGCTGTATTTGGTGAGACTATCGCAAATCCGGCACTGACAGTTCTTGATATTGAAAAGTTTGCAAAGGCCGCTCATGCACATGGCGTTCCGTTAATTGTGGATAACACATTCCCGACTCCGGTAAACTGTCGTCCAATCGAGTGGGGTGCAGACATCGTAACACATTCCACAACAAAATATATGGATGGACATGGTGCAGCACTTGGCGGTGCAATTGTAGATGGCGGTCATTTTGACTGGATGGCTCATGCAGAGAAATTCCCAGGCCTGTGTACACCTGATGAATCTTATCATGGAGTTACATATGCAGAGAAATTTGGCATGGGTGGTGCTTTTATCACAAAGTGTACATCTCAGCTGATGCGTGACCTTGGATGTATCCAGTCTCCACAGAATGCGTTTATCTTAAATCTTGGTCTGGAGTCACTTCATGTAAGAATGCCGCGTCACGTTGAAAATGGACAGGCCGTAGCAGAGTTTTTACAGGCACAGCCGCAGGTTGCTTATGTAAATTATCCTGGACTGCCTACAGACAAGTACTATGAGCGCGCAAAGAAGTATCTTCCAAACGGAGGATGCGGTGTTGTTTCATTTGAGTTAAAGGGTGGCCGTGCAGCAGCAGAGACATTTATGAAGCACTTAAAGCTTGCAGCAATCGAGACACACGTTGCAGATGCGCGTACCTGCTGCTTAAACCCAGCAACATCCACACATCGCCAGATGAATGACGAGCAGTTAGCAGCAGCTGGTGTTCCGGCAGGACTGGTTCGTATTTCTTGTGGACTTGAAGATAAGAAAGATCTGATTGCAGATCTGGCACAGGCATTGGCAGCAATTGAATAAGCAATAAAAATAGTGGGGCAGCGCAATTTTTTATAACAAGATGGCAAGGCATAACAATGATTTTTTCTCAAAGGTATGATAATGTAACACTATCATAAAGAAAGATAACTGGAGGGAAAAATCATGTTAAGAAAATGTACTGCAGTCAATGAAGGATGGAAGTTTGGTCTGGATCCTGAAAATATCGGGATTAAACAGGGCTGGCAGATAACTGGTCTTGAACAGAATCAAAATAAAACAGTAAAAAATGTTATGCTTCCGCATACATTTAATGTAGACAGCGAGAGTGAAGAATATCGAGGTGTTTACTGGTATGAGTATACATTTACGGTTCCTGATGAGTGGATGAATAAGCAAGTTTGGTTTGATTTCCATGGCATTTATCGTGACGCACAGTTTTGGGTAAATGGAAAATCTGTTGGATCACACAATGGTGCAGGATTTACCAGTTTTAAGCTCGATGTCACAGATTTTATAAAAAGTGGTACAAATAAGCTGATCGTCCGTGGAACAAATGAGTATTCTCCTCAGGCATTGCCGTGGGATCGTCAATTTGACTGGGCAGATGACGGTGGAATTTTCAGACCAGTATACTTAAATGTATGTGAAAAAAATGGAATTAGAGCTGTTCATATCCATCAGAATGTTATGATTGAGCAGACAGAAAATTTTTGTGTTCATCAGGCACCAGTCATGATAGAGGCAGAAGTGTCCATGTGGGGAAATACGAATAAGACAAGTGAACTTTGTGATTCAAATAAAGGAACAGCAGATTCATTTATATGGAAATATGAGCTGTATGAGGGAGCATCCGAAAATAAAGGAAACGTAGTTTATATAGGAGAAGCACCATTTGATTCAAAGTTTTCCTTTGTATTCAATGAAGCAAAGCTTTGGCATTTTGATCATCCGCATCTATATACACTTTGTATTCATCAGATACGTGTCGCAGATGGACAAGAAATGGACTGTGTGGAAAGTACAGTAGGATTTCGAAGCCTAATCGCTCACGACGGTCAGTTTGTATTAAATGGAGAAAATGTACAGCTAGTCGGTACAGAGTGGATGCCAGGTTCTGATCCGCGTATCGGAAATGCAGAAACAAAGGAAGATATTGCGCGCTGGCTGACAATCTTAAAAGGATGCAACTGCATTTTTACCAGAGTACATTGGCAGCAGGACGACGCTTTATTTGACTGGTGTGATCGAAATGGCATGCTTGTTCAGGAAGAAGTTCCTCTGTGGGGACAGCCAAAAGAGCCAGTTACACATGAAGAAGTTCTTGTAAAAGCGCAGATTGATGAAATGTTGGAGGCGCATTTTAATCATCCATCTATAATTGCATGGGGTGTTGGAAATGAGCTAGACGGACAGAGCGCGATAACGGCACAATATGTAAAGAATATGAAGTCATATATATTGGAGCAGGATCACAATCGCCTGATGTCCTATGTTTCCAATACCATTTGGAATACGCCGCAAGATGCCACTGCGCTCGGTGATATTATCATGGCAAATGATTACATTGGCACATGGCATGGAAACAAAGATACAAGGGCAGAAATTAAACGCTTCTGGGATGCACATAGAGAAATGCCGATGGTAATTTCAGAGTTTGGTCTTTGCGAGCCAGCCTTCGCAGGCGGTGATCCGAGACGTGAGCAGATTTTCATGGAGAAAATGAAGATTTATCGTGAGTTTGGTATAAGTGGAATCATATGGTTTTGCTTAAATGATTACCGTACTCAGATGGGCGAAGAAGGTGAGGGACGTCTTCGCCGCAGAGTTCACGGTTCTGCAGATCTATATGGAAATCCAAAGCCATCCTATGAGACTGTAAAGCGTGAATGTGCACCACTATATATTTCATCGATCAACGCGGTAAATACAGATGAGAAAACATCAGGCGTGGAAATTGTGATTGCAAACAAAAATGCACTTCCATGCTATGAGGCCAAAGGATATCATCTGGCAGGCTTTGATGGGACAGGCTGCTTAATAAGCTATACCGCACTGACCCCACTTAAGCCGGGTGAAACGCAGAAAATCTTTCTTGCCGATGCGCAGTCACAATTGGCACGTATCGCAATTCAAAGACCAAATGGAGCTGAGAGTATTTCATATTTCATTTGATTTATGTGCGCCTAATTAGTTTGCTGGGAATCCAGCCTGTTTTAATGCATCAAGCACAGCTTTTTTGATTCCATTTGAGCTGTAGGTTGCACCGGAAACTGCATCAACATTGGTATTTTGTGCTTCAAGAATTTCAGAAACAACCTTGTCTTTGCATTTATCGAAGTACCATAGGTCGCTCTCGGCACTGCTGCAGGAGATATCAGTGATTTTGCCATCCTTGATTGTGACTGTTGCCTTTACAGCGCCATCATAGCCGTAGGCTTTTCCCTCATAAACGCCATCGGTGAGAGTCGTATCATCAAAAGATTGAGAAACCTCTGTGGAAACAATCTCAGATTCGATAGTTGTATTTTTAGTCATTTCTGCATTCAAATTGCCATCAGCTATAGTATCTTTTGGGCTTGAAACGGCGCAGATAATAACCATAACAGCAAGAAATAACCCAAAGCAAATGGATGTAAATTCACGGCGGTGTTCCGGCTTTTTCTTTAGGAAATACCATTTGCGTATTCTGCAGATTGCATATCCAAGGAAAATTGCCGTGTAAACAATTACAGAAAAGTAGTAGCCATCCTTGCCATCTTTGGCAAGCGGAATAAATAACAGCATAATGTGGAGGTAGAGCAGCGCGTAAAACAGGTAAGCAAAGCGCTGGATCTGCTTCCACTTTTTTGCTTTCATGCGCTTACGAATCTTTGGAAAAGAAAGGATAGTAAGCGGAATCATAATGATAAGAAGAATAATAGTAATTATGCAGGCAGCAAATTGATTGGCAGGAAGTGCGGATGCATCAGTAAAGAAACGCACGAAATAAGTTCTTCCATAGCCAATGTTGTGACCAAGCGTCAGCATTGCGGCAAAGATGGAAAGCTCACCGCGCACCGGCATTAAGCGCTTAATCAGCCAAGAACCGTTAGAGAAGGCACCTGTCCACATGACAATACACCAGAGTGCGCATGAAAGGGCACCGCGGCGAAATAGATCAAGAAGAAAAGTGACAGCCTCTGGCAAATTCCGTGAAAAAGGAAATAGCGATACGAAAAGTGTAAGCACAAGTGCACCGATGTACCACGGATACGGATGACGTTTGATCGTGGATTTTGCAGTCAGTGCAAAGATTGATGCGATTATCAGTGAAAAAATAAATAACATAGATATTTGATTACCTCCGTGTATACGATTTATATTATAAGGAATAAATGTAGTGTAACATAAGGAAAAATACATCACAAGCAAACAGGAAACACAAAAAAGACGAAAAAAAGACATAAAGTTAGCATAAACTAACAAGAAATAGACAAAAATAAAGAATGGCAGTTCATATAAGAGGAAAAGTATAATTGAAAATTGTTAGAAATAACTAACTCGGACTCACAATAAAACATATGGAAAACGTCAAATTGCTGTTTTTATATAAATAACCTTTTTTTCTCAATAAGGGTGTTGATTTTTATGATCATGTTAGAATATACTAACTGCCATCGGCAATATAAAGTTAAAGGAGATATCATTTATGAGAACAAAAATGGCATTAGCTGTGTTGGCGGCAAGTACAATAGCAGCAGGAAATATGAGTGCTTTTGGAGGAGTTTTAAAGAGTGAGAGCACACCGGCAACAAGCGAGGCACAGACAGAGGAAGCTTCTGGTGCAGAGGATGAGGCACAGACAGTAAGCATTGAGGCAAGTGAATATTACTTTGGTAAGATTAATGTTCCATATGCAGATTTTTATTATGGAGAGATCAATCATGTACAGCCAGAGGCACTTGAGGATGCAGCTGCAGGTCAGTATGATGCAGAGGATAAGGTAACGGCTGCAGGTCTTCGTGAGGAAGGCATTTATGATTCTGTTACTTCTGCGACAAGCCAGAAATCTCAGCGTTTTGAAAAAAGCTATTTTGAGCAGAATGGCGATGGAACCGATATTTTAGGACCATCCAGTGTAAATGTGGCAATTCCAAAGACATTGTATGATGATGTAAAGGCAGCAATCGAAGCTGGTACTGAGTGCAGCAATCCACTTGTTGAGTTCGTATCATCACTTGAAGAAGTATCAGAAGAAGTTCCGGCTGAGTATAAGGTAATCAATTCTGATGGTACCTTAAGCCAGACAATTGGAACAACTAAAGAGGCAGAAAATGTAACAGTTTCCTTTGCAACAGTTTCGACATGGGGAAATTATCAAATCGACTTTGACGGTCTTGAGATTGAATCTGCTGATATTCAGGGTGCACTTCTTGAAACATCTGATGGAGAAATTTATGGACTTGAGCATTTGGACAATTTATGGCTGCGTGCAAATGAGATTGCATTTGCGGCAGAAGAGATGACTGAGCCACATGGAAATACACCGTCATGGCAGCGTTTTGCTGATATTCAGGGAAAGACAATCACAAAGGTAACTTACATGTTGGCAGACCAGGATGATATCTCTATTGAGACTGATCTGTACTGCAAGGAGCTTCTTGGAGAAGAATATTCCATTACAACAGATGAGAGTGTTATTTACCAGAAGGATGGCACTGCAATCAACATCACATATACAACACCAGATGACAGTGATTATAGTGTAGAGGCTGTCGCAGCAGGACGTACTGCCGTAGAAGATGGACTTTACAGCGTAGAGGACAACGTAATTACTCTGAGCGGTGATTTAAAGCCGGGCAGCTATACAGTTACCTTCTCAGATGACAAGTATGCAAGCAAGAAGTCAAGCACACTTGTTGAATCTGGCTTAGAAGAAGGCAGTGTTTCTATTGAAAATAATGCTGTTGTAATCGCAGATAATGAGCAGGGACTGACTGGTGCTGACTATGCGGCACAGGTAACAAGTGTTATTGTAAATGGCGAGCCAGTAAAGGCCAAGGGCATTGCAGGTATCTTATTCAATGAGGATGGAAGCATAAATCTGGATGCTGAAATTGAAGGTCAGGATGGAAACGTTAAGGTATTTGACGGAAGCGATTCCTATGAGATCGAGTTAGAAGCAACTGGATATCCAGCAGTAAAGGGAACTGTAACAGCACAGTAATAAAACAATTTGAAATAGTAGATAGTAAGCAAAAGGCTGGCTGCCATATGACTAGTAGCCAGCCTTTTTGCAGAATATAGAACAGCAACAAATGAGAGAAAGGAAGATTTTCATGAATCGAAAGAAAAGCTTTGCCAGCCTTTTGAAAATAACTTGTGTTATGGTCTGTTCATGCATTGGCACACAGTTTGTTTGGGCTGATAAGACTGACAGCGAGAGCATAACAGATACTGCAATGGGAACAGACTGCAGCGTCCGTGTTTATGGTTCGGATAGAACTGCAAAAGATATTATGGACATGCTTTCTGATATTGAAAACAAATATTTATCATGGCGCATTGAAGGCAGCGATATTGCCAATATCAATGAAAATGCATCAGAGAACAAGCCTGTTATGCCATCAAAGTGGACATATGGCTATCTGGAAAATGTGCTTGATCTTGCAAGAGAAAGCAGCGGTGCATTTGATCCGACATTAGGCCGTGTGTCGCAGCTTTGGAATCTGGAAAGTGACAATCCATATATTCCATCAAAAAGCGAGCTGACAGAGCTTCTTTTAGAGACTGGCTGGGAAAAAATAAGTCTGGGTGACGGTGAAGTGTTTTTAAAAGATGGTGTGCAGATTGATCTTGGAGCAGTCGGAAAAGGAATCGGATGTGATGAAGCACGAAAAATGTTAGAAGAGACAGGTGCTGACGCAGCGGTGGTATCTGTTGGCGGAAGTATTTTGACGTATGGAAAAAAGCCAGATGGAAAACCGTGGAAGATCGGCATTGCAAATCCACGCAATGAAGATGGCGAATCATATCTCGGTTCACTAACGATTGATGGAACATGCAGTATATCTACATCTGGAGATTACGAAAAATATGTGATTGAAGATGGTGTTCGCTATCATCATATTTTAGATACGAAGACAGGATATCCGGCAGAGAGCGGACTAATCTCCGTCACAATTGTCTGTGATGACGGATGGCTAAGCGATGGCCTGTCTACTGCATGCTTTGTGCTTGGTTATGAAGACAGCCTGTCGCTGCTAGAGACTTATCAGGCAGAGGCTGTGTTTGTAACTGAGGATAAAGAGGTGATTGTAACAGATGGATTAAAAGATATGTTTACATTGACAGATTCCTCGTATGAACAGGTGGAAGAATGAGCGAAAAGAAACGAGCAATTATAATCGCTTCAATACTAAGTTTGATATTTATATTGTCTGCGGTCTGGACTGCGCACCAATTTCTGGCAAAAAAAGAATCGGCAAGCGCAGCAATTTATCAGAATGGAACATTAATTAAAATTATTTCGAATGATCACGAAGAGACATTTCGCATTGAAGATGGCGAAAACTGGAATGAGATTACTGTAGACAAAGACGGGATTCATGTGAGCGGTGCGAGCTGCCCGGATAAGATTTGTATGCATACCGTGTGGAAAGGAAAAGGTTCTCTTCCGATTGTGTGTCTGCCAAATCATCTTGTGATCACGGCGGCACCAGAAGAAACGGATGATGAATTTGATGTGCTGACATACTAGAGGCAATAGAGTCACCATGCGGTACGTAACTTGTATATATATGGCAGCTGTCTGATTTTTTGAGAAAGAAAGAATAAACAAAAATGGAAACAAAGAAAAAAGATAAAAGGAATACAGCAGAGAAAGCAAATAAAATGGATATCAAAAAGATGACAGCGCTTGCAATGTTTTCAGTGATTGCGCTTACAATCTTTACGGCAGAATCCATGATCGGTCCGATTGTACCGATTCCAGGAATTAAGCTTGGACTAGCCAATATCGTAACACTTCTTGTACTGGTTTTATATGGACCAAAGGAAGCACTCTTTGTGCTGATCGTGCGAATCCTTCTTGGAAGTATGTTTGGCGGACAGATGATTTCATTTTTTTATAGTTTGTCTGGCGGTGTTTTGTGTTGGCTTGTCATGAGCCTTATTAGTGCGCTCCTTAAGAAAAAATTTCTAGTGCTGATAAGTATGTGCGGAGCTGCCGCCCATAATATCGGACAAATTTTGGCAGCAATTGTGATTACACAGTCTATAAGCGTAGTGGCATATTTGCCTGTTTTAATGCTCAGCGCAATGATTACAGGCTGCTTTACAGGATTGGCAGCCCATGTGTGCTCAAAGAGACTGCAAAAAATTTTAAAAATCTATTTTGAATAAGAAAAAAACTGATTTGTCAGGAAAGTTGGCAGGTCAGTTTTTTTTATTTTACCTAAAATTTACATAAATGCGTCGCAGACTTGACCGAGTGCTGTTACACTGCTTTGCGATAGGCAGAATATCAAATAAAAATGTAGCAAGGCACAGAAGGGAAAAGGCGCAAAGATGCAAAAAGAAATTTTTATGAACAGAGAGCTTTCATGGCTTAAATTTAACGAGCGTGTACTGGAGGAGGCAGAGAATATAAAGGTGCCGCTATGCGAGCGTCTTTCATTCGCGGCAATTTATCAGAGTAACTTGGATGAATTTTTCATGGTTCGTGTAGGATCACTGATTGATCAGGAACTGCTAGGAAAAGGAGAGCGTGAAAATAAGACACAGATGACGGCGCAGGAGCAGATCCGTGCAATTTTGCCGCGTGTTCAGGAATTAAATGCGAGAAAGGATATCGTGTACACACAGATTATGCACAGCCTGGAAAAGCAGGGAGTGCGTCTGGTAGATTTTCATAAGATCACTCAACAGGAAAGTACACGACTCAGAGCATATTTTCAGGCAGAAATAGAGCCGCTATTATCTCCATCCATGATTGGAAAACGACAGACCTTTCCATTTTTAAGAAATCGCGAGCTTTATGCGGTGGCAGCGCTTGAGAATAAGAGCGGGAAAAAGCGTCTTGGCATTATTCCGTGTGTTAATACGGGATCAGGGAAAATTTTTCCAAGACTAATTAACGTCAAGGGAAGCGATATGTATATGCTCTCAGAGGATCTTATTCTTCATTATATGCCAAGGATTTTTAAAGGTTATCAGGTAAAGGAAAAGGCTATTATACGAATTACAAGAAATGCAGATATTGATGCAGATGCATTATATGATGAGGATCTTGATTACCGCGATTTTATGGAGAAGCTGATTAAGAAAAGAAAGAAGCTGGCGCCGCTTCGTCTTGAAATTGAAGGTGATTTAAGCGGTGAAACAGTAAAGACGCTTTGTGGTCATCTTGATTTAAATTCCTGCTATGTGTATTATGCAAAGTCACCGCTTGATCTGTCCTTTGCCTATGAAATTCAGGATCTGCTTCGAAAAAATACACAGTTATTTTTTGAAAAGCGCGTACCGCAGAAGTCTCCTATGTTTAGTCAGGGTCAGCCAATCCTTGATCAAATCAGAAAAGAGGATAAATTACTGTCTTATCCATATGAAAGCATTAAGCCATTTTTGCAGATGCTTCATGAGGCGGCAAATGATCCAGATGTGATTTCAATTAAGATGACTCTTTATCGTATGGCAAGGCAGAGTAAGGTGGTAGAATATCTGATAGAGGCTGCAGAAAATGGCAAGGAAGTATTTGTACTTGTTGAATTAAAAGCGCGTTTTGACGAGGAAAATAATATTGAGTGGTCGCGTCTTCTCGAAGATGCAGGCTGCCGCGTTATTTATGGATTAGACGGCTATAAGGTGCATTCAAAGCTTTGCCTGATTACAAAGAGAAGCGAAGACAGAATTGAATATTATACGCAGGTAGGAACTGGAAATTATAATGAGAAGACCTCACGTTTGTATACTGATTTGTCATTTATGACATCAAATGTGCAGATTGGAATGGAAGCAGCAAGGATTTTCCAGGCGCTTGCAATGGGACAGACACCAGATGAACTGAAGCATTTGCTTGCAGCACCGAATTGTCTGCAAAATCGCGTAATAGAGATGATTGATGGCCAGATTGAGCTTGCAAAGAGCGGACAGCCTTCTTATATTGGTCTTAAGATGAATTCTCTGACAGATAAGAAGATTATGGATAAGCTGGTAGAAGCATCACAGGCAGGAGTGAAGATTGATATGGTCATTCGCGGAATATGCTGTCTGATTCCGGGAGTAAAGGGATATACAGAAAATATTAGTGTCAGAAGCATTGTAGGTCGTTTCCTTGAGCATTCAAGAATTTATATTTTTGGTGTAAAAGAAAATGCACGTGTATATATAGCATCAGCAGATTTCATGACAAGAAACACGCTTCGCCGTGTAGAGGTAGCAGCTCCAATTGAAAATGAAAAACTAAAAAAGCTTCTACTTGATATGTTTGATGTGATGCTTCGTGATAATCAGAAGGCAAGAGTCGAATTGCCAGATACAACATATGCGATGGCTTCTGCGCTAGAGCTTCAAAATGATCCACCGATTAATGCACAGGAATATTTTTACGAAAAGGCATATGAGGCTGCAGAGAAAAACAACATCAGAGTATAATAGAATAATCCATTGATTTTACAAGACCGCTGAGGTATACTTCTCTTATATCGCAGCGGTTTGTTTTTTTGTTGTAAACCTATTTTGGAAAGCGGGTGAAACAATGGGAAATATTATGGACTATTTGAAATGGCGGGGTGATCTGACATTTTCACAGGATGCCTTCAACGAGGTAGATAACTTGCTTTTGTCATTTGTGGCATATGTGAATCTTGAGGGATTGTCTGTTGGTGCTGGTGAAGAGCGAGTGGCACTTGAGGAGCTTTCAAGACGCTTTTTTGTGCTTCATAGCGAAGAAGAACTTGCAGCAGACAAGTCGTTTACGAGACTGGCGCCATATATAGTAAAAATGATGGCACAGTCGAACCGCTACCGCACATCGCTCATTTCAAATTATGTCAATATGGTTAATCCACAGCTGGAGCTTCAATTTTCTGCCGTACAGCTTGATCTTATGGATGGCTCAAAAAATTTTTGCTTCAGGGGAACGGATGACAATATTGTGGCATGGAAAGAGGACTTTAATCTAGGCCTTGGCGAAGTGCCAGCCCAAAAGTTAGCATCAGAATATTTGAACAGATTTGGTGTTGGTACATCCCCTATTCGCGTAAGCGGTCATTCAAAAGGCGGCAATTTGGCAGTATATGCAGCTGCAGCCTGTAAAATAGAGGTGCAGGAACGCATTACAGATGTATATAGTAATGATGGTCCTGGATTTGTGCATGAGTTTGTGACGAGTGATTCATATAAGAAAATTCAAAATCGAATCCATCGCTATATTCCAGATTCATCCATCATAGGAATGCTTCTTGAAAATCCTGTAGAACCGCAAGTCATAAAAAGTACAGCTAAGGGAATCCTTCAGCACGATGCGATGAGCTGGCAAATAGAAGGTCCGCATTTTGTATCAGCAAGCTTAAGTGAATCAGCGATTTCACTCCATGAGACGCTTCGTAACTGGCTTGAAAATATTGATGAGAATGCAAGGACACAGTTTGTCGATGATTTATTTTCAATACTGGAATCGACTGGTGTTGATACATTGACGCAGGTGCAGGAAGGTGGATTAAAAAATGCGGCTGCAATGCTTCGTGAGCTTCACCAGATTGTACCGGGAACATGGTCAGAGCTGGAAAATCTGCTGAAGGCAGTTTTGCCATTTTCAGGTTTTCTGATTATGGGAAGACAAAAGACAGTGGACAGACAAAATATACCGCGCGCAGTGACAAGCCATAGAGCTGCACACATAAGCAATAAAAATCATAATGAAAACAATGTGAAACAGGAGGAAAAAAGAAAATGAGTCAGAAAAAACAGGCTGCTTCATCAGCTAGGGCAGGGGGAATCACAGATGGTGTGATATGGGAGCAGCTGCTTGTCTTTTTCTTTCCGATTTTGTTCGGAGCATTTTTTCAACAGCTGTATAATACAGTTGACGCAGTTGTGGTGGGTCGTTTTACGGGCTCGCTTGAGCTGGCAGCCGTAGGCGGTTCAACTGGAACGATTATTAATCTTTTATTTGGTTTCTTTATTGGACTTTCTTCTGGTGCGACTGTTATAATTGCGCAGTTTTACGGAGCAGGCGATAAGGAAATGGTAAGCCGAAGCGTACATACAGCGATTGCGCTTTCCATTGCAGGCGGCGCGATTTTAAGTGCAATTGGATTTATTTTTGCAAGGACAGCACTTGAGTGGATGCAGACACCAGATACAGTGATTGATCTTGCGGAAACATATATCAAGATTTATTTTATCGGTATGATCCCGAATCTGTATTACAATATATGTGCAGCAATCCTGCGAGCTGTCGGAGATTCAAAGCGGCCACTCTACATTTTGATTTTCTCTTGTCTTGTAAATATTGTGCTTGACCTTGTATTTGTTGTAGTGCTTCGCATGTCTGTTCAGGGAGTAGGAATTGCAACGATTCTTTCCCAATTTATCAGTGCAGTACTAATCACATTCTGTCTGATGAGAACAAATGAGTGCTATCGCCTGAAGTGGAGTAAGGTTCGCTTCCATAAGATGCTGCTCATTCGTATCATTCAGATCGGTGTACCAGCAGGTTTACAGTCAGTTATGTATAACATAGCTAATATCATTATTCAGTCCAATGTAAATCTGCTTGGAAGTAATACAATGGCGGCATACACAGCATATTCTAAGATCGATGCAGTATTCTGGATGATCATGAATGCATTTGGTGTGTCAGTATCCACATTTGCCGGTCAAAACTTCGGTGCAGGAAAGTTAGACCGTGTTCGTAAGAGTATGAAGATTTGCTTAGGCATGGCACTTGGCGCAAGCATCGGATTAAGTGTAATTCTTCATTTCTTTGGACGATATGTCTATATGCTATTCACAACAGATGCACAGGTTATCGAGATTGGAATGCAGATTTTATATTTCTTAACACCAATTTACTTCACATATGTCACAATTGAGGTAGTTTCAGGAACAGTGCGTTCCATGGGCTTTGTGTTCACACCAATGCTTATGACATGCGGCGGTGTATGTGTGCTTCGTCTTTTATGGCTGTTTATTGCAGTTCCGCGGAATCGAACAATCACAAATATTTTATTTAGCTATCCATTGTCATGGGTAGTGACATCAATCTTATTTATTATTTATTATATTTACCTGAATAAAACAGGAAAAATCGAGGCAGCACGAGAACACAGTATTGTTTAAATGTTTGTCAAACAAAAAATGAATTTAGGGCAGGCTGATTTATTTTACAGCCTGCCCTAAATTCATTTTTTAATTACAGTTCGCGCAACGCCCTTCTTAAACAAAATTTAAAGATTTTCCCTGTTTATTCTTAAACTAAAAGATTGTATACTATGGACAGAAAAGAGAAAGGGCACTGAAAAAATGAGTATGAATAATAACGTTAATATAGAGAAAAAAGAAACAGCAGCCTCTGCTGAAAAAATCGACAAGATCGTAATATGCGATGACGATAAGGATATTGTCATGGCACTTCAGATTTACTTGTCGAACAGAAACTATGAGCTTCTATGTGCATATACGGGAAGAGAGGCACTTGATTTTGTAAAAAAAGGTGATGTATCGCTTGTTCTTCTTGATATCATGATGCCAGAGATGGATGGAATCACGGCGCTTCGCGCGATACGCGAAAAGAGTAATGTTCCAGTTATCTTAATAACTGCAAAAAGCGAAGACGCTGATAAGGTGCTAGGCCTTGATGTAGGTGCAGATGATTATATTACAAAACCATTTAATCCAATCGAGGTGTTAGCGAGAGTGCGTTCTCAGCTTCGCAGATATAATAAGTTGGGAGGCAGCGAAGACAGCAACAAAAAAGAAGTGCTTAGCTGTGGAGGTGTAACGCTTGATGATCGCACAAAGCAGGTCACAATGGACGGCGAAGAAGTATCACTCACGCCAACTGAATACGAGATCTTAAAATTTTTAATGTCTCATCCCAAGCAAGTCTTTTCACCAAGACAAATTTACAGCGAGGTTTGGAAGGATACGCCGATAGGAAGCGAGGGAACCGTAGCTGTACATATTCGCCACTTGCGAGAAAAGCTTGAGATAGAGCCATCAGATCCGAGACACTTTAAGGTTGTCTGGGGACAGGGCTATAAGTTTGAGTGAATGATTATGATGAAAGTGGCTAAATAATAGAGAAGCAGAGAGGTAAGTAGACAAGCAAATAGGTAAGTAGACAAGCAAAGAGGCGAATAGGAGTTCAGATTATGGGTAAATTTTTGCAAAAGTATGGTATTCTCTTTTTCTTTTGTGCAATGATGGGTGGAATCATTATGGTGGATTCAATTTTTGCCATTGCATTTACTGATAAGGAACGGGGATTGGCAACGGAATTTTCAGATTATACAATGAAAATTTCGATTCTGCAGGCAGATTCACAGGAAGCATTTCGGCAAAAAGAGTTCCTTTTATTTTTGCAGGAAAAAGCACAAATCGAAACCATAAATGTGTTAAAAGCAAATAGCCAAAATGGAGAGTTGCTTTATTCAAATGAGTTTGAATCAATGCAAAGCAACGCACTTGAGCAAGCGCCAGATACCGCAGTAACGGGAGTTTACTATCTAGATGGTGGGCAGAATACGAATTTGATATTTCAGGAATTACAAAATCAAATTTTAACAAAAAATCAATATGCGCAGATTGTTGTGTTAGAAGATTCTTCAAAGGGATATCTATTGGAACGATTGAAAAATTCACAAGATGCCACATATTATTTATTGCAGATGGGGTTATTGGTATTGCTGAATTTGTTAAACTTTGGAAACGTTGCGAGTTGCTGGGCTAATTACAGAATAACAGAGATTGCAGTAAGAAAAATGGTTGGCGGAACAGATGGAACAATATTTCGAAAAATAATGATTTTATTTGGTGCGGCAACAGGGCTATTTATTTTAAGTGGAATGATGATTGGGATCCTAATTGCGAAAAATCATATGGAAATCACGAGTATTGCATTGCTTTTTGGTATCATCAATTGTCTAATTCAATGGTTGATATTGATTCTATTTGGCGGATTATCAATCCACAGATATGTGAGAAAAAATATAATGGAGCTTCGAAAACAAAGTTGAAAGGTAAAAGAGAAACTATCAACTATCACTAATTTTGAAATGGAGCTGAGTAAAATGACAACTATAAAATATGCATTACGAGAGGTGCGAAAGTATTTTGGAAGGTATCTTCCAATTTATGCACAGATCATCACTTCCGTCCTATTATTTGCCTTCATTGCTGTAACATTTGATCAGGCGCGTGTGTTTTCTGCAAAAATGTATGAATATAGTGAGCATAAAAATATGTATGCAGTTGTTGATAAAACTGATGTACCTACTATTATGAATACATTGGTGGCAGAAGGTGCAGAAGAAAAATGCAAAGAGTTATACGAATATACAGCTAAGAATGTTGAAATGTATATTCATATGAAAGACAAGGTGCGTTGGAACGGAAAAGACATCGAAGTTTTACAGATCAATAAAAACTTTTTTGATCTGTATCAGATCAATTTGCAGCAAGGGCGTATCTTTTATGATAGCGAATGGAATGGACAAATCAATGAAGATGAGCCGATACCTGTTTTGGTGGGGTCTGAGGTAGCAGCAACGTATCCAATCGGAACAAGATTCACAAATGAGGTATCAGATAAGAGTCTATTTGAAATTGTAGGAGTACTGGATAAGGATGCTTTTTATTTAGAACCAGTTGTGGGAAATCGGATAATTTCACTCAATTCCGCGTTTATTATTCCGTGGATTCCAAGAGAATCTTTCAATAATGGCTATCGAAATGTAAATTTGTTTCATGTATTACAATTGGAAACAAATTCAGTTGAAGTGCTGAATGATATTTCTGCAAAATCAAAAGAGCTTGGTTTATTTGATTTTGATTTTGTATCGTTTCGAGAGCAGATTGAAGTGGTGAATACTTATTATCAGAATGTATATAGCAGAGATTGTGCAATGTTAGGTGCATTGCTTCTATATTGTGTCATAGGAAGTATAACGATGCTGCTTCAGTACATTAATACTCATATGAAACAAAATTCAATATATATGCTATGTGGTGCAACACAACACGAAATTGGTTTGCAAATGATGATCCAAATACTGGTGCCAATTTTGATTGGACTTGTGTTTTCTGCAATTATTTTTAAAACAGCTTTTGCAGTAATAGCAGGAGTGCTGTTTGGAATTGTATTGTTAGGTGTCATTTTATTTATACCATTGTTGAAATGGAATCGAATGGAAATCAGTCAGATTTTTAAAACTTATGAATGAAGGTGAAATCGTATGGATTTGAATAATGAAAAAAAAGCAATTATTGAGCTGCAAGGAATCTGCAAATCATTTTCAGTTGGAAAAAGAACAGCAAAGGTGTTAAAAGGAATTGATTTGTCTATCAATAACGGTGAAATGACAGCTATTATGGGAGCTAGTGGATGCGGAAAATCAACACTGCTAAATATTATAGGATGTTTGGATGTTGCAGAATCGGGAGAGTATTGGCTAAAAGGAAAAAAAGTAACGGGAAAAAGCCAAAAAGAAATGGCCAGGATTCGAAATGAAATATTTGGTTATGTCATTCAGGATTTTGCATTGATTCGAGACGATACAGTACTCGAAAATATTCGGATACCACTGGATTACAGTAAAAAGAAAATTGACAAGCTTCGAATTGATCAATTGTTAAAATCATTAGGGCTGAAAAAGCTGCAAAAAATGCGTGTGAGCCTACTTTCAGGCGGAGAGCAACAGCGAACTGCGATTGCTAGGGCTTTAGTAAATGATCCGGAAATTTTACTGGCAGATGAGCCAACAGGAGCGCTTGATTCCAAGACGGGTCAGGAAGTCATGAATATTCTTCGAGAGATCTGTAACAAAGGCAAAACAATTGTAATCGTAACGCATGATGAAAAAATTGCACGACAGTGTGATCGAATCTTGTGTATGAAAGATGGAAAGATATGAGTAGCAATTTGCAAATTGTTGTGAATTTGAAAGGAGTATTTATGGGAAAATTAAAAGAAAAATTAAAACCAGAAAAACTGTCTGCCACATTTCCAGCATACATACTAGCTTATTTTATGTGCATGATGACTGGTTTTTGTATGATCATGTTTTTACGTGAGCTTAGATATCAGATTGGTATACTGCAGCGTTATGGTTTGGGAGAGCTTGGAAATGTAGCATCAGCTTTATTGTTTGCTCTTGTATGTGCATTTTTCTTTTATCATGGTGCAAAGATTATTATTTGCCGTGCTCACAAAAAGGCCCAGAAAGAATTAAAGCATCCAAATGGGCTTTATGGCATGCCAATTGAATGCTGCGCAGCTATTTATTTTGCAGCAGAAGTAATTCTTCTTTGCATGTCAATAAGTTCGGGAGAGTACACATATATTGGAATGCTCGGTTCAGCTGTGCTGATGCATTTTTGTGAAAATATTGTTCAAAGAAAGGACAGAGGACTTCTTGCAAGAGGTTCTCTATATGAAAAGATAAATAGTGCAGCACAAAGAGCAGGAATTGTGATTCCTTTTATGGTCAGCTGCAGCATTGTAAGTGTACTTCTGTTTTTATTTTTGGCAAGTCTTTTTGCCTGTGGACGCGATAATATTTTTTATAATGGAACAGTCGGTTCTACGCTTCGTTTTTTGTTTTGTGCTGTGCTTGTGATTTTGATTCCAAGTGCATTCTGGTATCTTTGCCTGTGCTTTTATAAGCTAAAGATTGCAGGTGAGGCGCTTAGGGACGGACAGGACGGCTACCGCGTAGATACAAGCCATATGTGTGGTTCTTTAAAGGAACATGGAGAAGATTTAAATCGAATCGGTGAGGGAGTTAACAAGGCTGTTGAGGAACGATTAAAAAGTGAGCGTCTTCGCACGGAGCTAATCACAAATGTTTCGCATGATATTAAAACACCGTTGACTTCGATTATAAACTATGCTGATTTAATTACTAAGGAAAAGACAGATAATACAAATATACAAGAATATGCAGAGGTGCTTGGAAAGCAGTCGCAGAAATTGAAGCGTCTTATTGAAAATTTGATAGAGGCATCAAAGGCATCTACAGGAAATATTCATGTTGAAATAAAGCCATGTAATTTAAATGTGCTTTTGGCGCAGATATCAGGTGAGTATGAGCAGCGCCTGGCTGAACAAAATTTGACACTCATTGCCTCACCATTACCAGATGATATTTTTGTTCTGGCAGATGGAAGTCAGCTGTGGCGTGTTTTCGATAATTTGCTTGGCAATATTTGTAAATATGCACTTGGAAATACACGTGTCTACATGGACGTGGCTGTGAAAGAGCACGATCAGGTAGAGATTACGCTGAAAAATATTTCAAAAAATCAGCTCAATTTATCAGAAGATGAGTTGTTTGAGCGCTTTAAAAGAGGCGATAATTCCAGAAGCACAAGTGGAAATGGTCTTGGACTTTCAATTGCACAGAGCCTGATGAGACTGCAGAATGGATCACTTCATCTTGTAACGGACGGTGATCTTTTCAAGGCAGTAGTAGCGCTTAATAAAACAGAGCCTAGTTCGGATTTGTAAAAAAACGTGTCGCTATGTACCATAGTAATCTTCTTGGAAGATCAATAATTGTGCATACAAGGTAAATGCAAAGAGCGGCAATTATAACCCAGACAAAAAGCATAGGACCAGAAGGAAAATGGTCGATGGCAAAATAAAGCATCAGATGATTCCATATCAGAGGATGCACATGAATCAGATATACGCTAAGAGCAGAAGGGGCGAGAAATGAAGCTACGCGACTGCTCTTTTTGCTGCAGGGCATAAGAGAAAAAAGAAAGAATAAGGCACAAGAGCCAAGTAAAATAGTTGGCGAGGTGTAGCTGACATATTGGGGAAAGCCAAACATTTTTAAAAGAAAGCTTATAGTTGTGCAAAGCAGATAAAATAAAAATGGCAGAAAAAGACGATGACGAAAACAAAAATCTGGCAAGTGTGTCAGGCAGATTTCGTGGTATTTTCCCCAGAAGCCTCCGCAAATATAGAGAAGCAAAAGCCAGACTGCGCTGTAGCCGCCTCCAAGACCGAAAACAGTTTCATTTAAAAGCGTGGGAATAAGCGAAAATACAACAAAAATAGCAAGACAAATCTTAAGAAGTTCTCTTCCAGAAAGATTGACAATTGCACGATTTAAAATTGGGATTAAAATAAATAATCCGGCGTATGCTGTCATATACCAATATTGCTTTTTCATGATAGGAAAGAAGGCAGCAATCCATTGATCCTTTGTGACAGCTTCAGGCATAAATATGGCAAATAAAATAGTGATTCCAATCGTGTAAAAAAAGGTCTGAAACCAAAGGCGCAGACCCTTTTTATAGCGAAAATGTGAGTGATATCCAACATAGCCGCTGATTAGTGCAAAGCAGTCAACAGCGCCAAAAGCCGCTGTTTCTAAAAACCACGCAATGGAAAAACTAAGATCACCCTGTTTAAAAGAGCCTAAAATACCGCCTTGTCCCAGTGTATGAAGAACTGCCACCATATACATAGATAAAATGCGAAGCCATTCAATTCCATAATTTTTTTCATGTTTTTTCTCGTTCATAATATCACCTGCCGTTTAATTGATTTACAGGTGTATTGTATTGGAAAAATCTTTCATCGAAGGCGATAAAACTCTTTCAAAACTCTTTCATGATGTGATTGACGGCAGACATACTACGGCAATAAAGCAGTCATCCTCTATCACAATATGAAATTGACCGCCGCAGCTTTCTGTGTAAGTTTTCGCAATGGCAAGACCAAGACCACTTCCTTCTCCAGTTCTGGCTTTTTCACCGCGAACAAACCGTTTTGTAATTTCTTCAGGATCAAAATCAAGCGGAACACGCGATGTGTTTCGAATGCGAATTTCACAAAACTGATCACTGCGCTGACTGGCGTGAATGAAGATTCGTGTCTGTGGGCAGGCATATTTTAATGCATTATCAAATAAATTTTGAAAAACGCGGTGCATATGAAGACCATCACATAAGACATGCATACCAGTCAGAGGATAATCTTTTTTCAATTGAAAGCCAGATGCACAAAGCTCTTCGTCCATCTCACCAAGTGTTTGTTCCAAAAGACGTCCAATATCAATAGTTTCGCGTTTCATCGGCAAATGACCGCTTGAGGCTTTGGAGAGTTCAAAAACTTCCTCCACCATATCAAGAAGATATAAGCTTTTATGATTAAGCTTAGAAATAAGCGCGTCTGCCTCTGGTGACAGCATCTGTCTGGAAAGCTGTTCACCATAGCCGATAATGGAAGTAAGCGGTGTCTTTAAGTCATGAGAAATGTTTGTTATTAAGTCAACCTTTAACCGTTCCTGTTCCAAAGTCGTGCGAATGCTTTTTTGGATAATTAAGTCCATATCTGCTGTCAGTGAGTGACGTCCTATTAAAAATAAAAAAAGAATGCTAATAAAGATAATCAGCGAAGCAAAAACGAAAAATGGTACAAAAAATTTTGAGGATTGAAAATGATAAAAATAAGTTCGGGCAATTCTAATGAGTACGGCGCAGGCAGCTGCAGATAAAATAAAAGATGTAAGAATAACATAGAAAATCTGAGATGAAAGCTTTTTTGCAGAGATTTTTTGAAAAAGCCATTCACCAAATAGGCTGCCATGAAAGCCTTTGTTGTTCCAACTCCATAAAAAGCAAAGCAGACTGACAGCACAGATTATGCCTAGAACAATGCAAAGAAATAGAAAAGGCCAAACAAGCTTACCAAAGTTTTGGTAAATCAAAACAGGAAGGCTGTCTCCTAGAAGCTGAAACAGACAAAAGAAAAATAAAAAAAGAAATACTTCCTGATAAAGTCTTGGATGAAAGCCGTTAAAAAAGAAGCCTCCAATTATGCATAGAAGAAAGCCAGCCATAGTCATATAGAATATAAAAGCTGTATAGCCTGTATAGTCAGAAGCTGTAGGCATAGTAACATTATCTGAGTAGGAGACAACGGTGTAGCTTGCAGAAATATCTTCTGTGGTATAAGCAGGTGTTGTAGGAGGCGTTAGCGAATACTGATTTGTATAGTCGATAGAATGACGGCAAAAATACCCATCTAAAGAATCAATAGAATATTGCCTGATTGCCGCAATGAAAAAGAAGGAACAAAAAAACACCCATATAATACATAAGATTTTATTATTTCTCAATTTTGTAACCAATTCCCCACACCACCTTTAAGTATTCCGGCTTTTTTGGATTCAGCTCAATTTTCTTGCGCAGCCGGTTGATATGTATCATAACAGTATTTTCGACTGAATAGCTGTCCTGTTCCCAGACACGCTCATAGATTTCCTCTGCGGGAAAAATGCGCCCCGGTCTGGATAATAAAAGAGACATGATTTTATATTCCGTGGCAGTCAGGCGCACCTCATCGCCGCGTACATATAATTTTTTCAGCTCCGTATTCAGTGTTAGCTCATAATATTGCAAAAGGTTGCCTGAATTGTCTGAGGCAGAGCCCAGTGACAAATAGCGGCGCAGCAGAGAATGGACGCGTGCAAGAAGCTCATCACGGAAAAATGGCTTTACAAGATAATCATCGGCTCCCATATTCAGCCCAATCACGCGGTCACTTTGTTCACCTTTTGCAGACAGCATTAAAATCGGTGCATTTGTCAGCCTGCGAATTTGCGTGGCGGCCTGAAGACCATTCATTTTTGGCATCATAATATCAAGAATAAGAAGCTGTACTGCATGTGTTTGAACAAGCATAACGGCCTGCTCACCGTTAGAAGCAGTAAGTGTCTGATAGCCATCTTCCTGAAGAATAGTTTCTATAATTGATAAAATATCACGGTCATCGTCTGCAATTAAAATGACAGGCGAGTTTGTGCTTTTCAGTTGATTCAAAAAAGTTTCCTCCAATAGTTGTTTCTGATTTGCATTGTATCACAAAAGAAATTGCTTGACAATGACCGAGCTACTTTACATAAAATTTGCTTTTTGGTATACTAAAAGCCAGAAAAAGAAAGAAGTTTCAGGAGGTTTATATATATGAAGTATCGTCGCATTTTTACAATTGTGATTGATTCATTTGGAATCGGTGCCATGGATAACGCAGCTGAGTATGGAGATACAGGATGTGATACTTTTGGTCATATCGCAGATAAGGTGCCAGAGATTAAGATCCCGAATCTTATTCGTATGGGATTGACACAGCTTCATCCAGCCACTGTTTTGACAAGCCCGCAGCCGTCAGACCGCATTGGAAAATATGCGAGATTAAATGAAAAAAGCAACGGCAAGGACACCATGACTGGTCACTGGGAGATGATGGGTCTTGAGATTAAGACACCATTTCAGACCTTTACCGATACTGGATTTCCTAAAGAATTGATTGAGGCACTGGAAAAGGAAACTGGTCATCGTGTGATTGGAAATAAGGCAGCTAGCGGAACAGAGATTTTAGATGAACTTGCAGAAGAAGAAATAAAGACAGGTGCCATGATCGTGTATACCTCATCTGATTCTGTTCTTCAGATTTGTGGAAATGAGGAGACGTTTGGATTAGATGAGCTGTATCGCTGCTGTAAGATTGCCAGAGAGTTGACTATGAAGCCAGAGTGGAAGGTAGGACGTGTCATTGCAAGACCTTATGTGGGAAAGAAAAAGGGCGAGTTTAAAAGAACAGCAAATCGTCACGACTATGCACTTAAACCATATGGAAAAACAGCAATGGACGCATTAAAGGAAGCTGGCTTTGATGTTATCAGTATTGGAAAGATTCGCGATATATTTGATGGAGAGGGAATTACGCAGGCAATTCGCTCAAAGAGCAGTGTGCAGGGAATGGAGCAGACTATTGAATGTCTTGATCAGGACTTTACAGGACTTTGCTTTACTAATCTTGTTGATTTTGATGCGCTTTGGGGACACAGAAGAAATCCGCAGGGCTATGCAGAGGAGCTTGAAAAGTTTGATGTACTGTTAGGACAGTTTTTAGAGAAGATGAAGGAAGATGATCTTGTTATTGTGACAGCAGATCATGGAAATGATCCGACCTTTAAGGGAACTGACCACACAAAGGAGCGCGTACCATTTTTAGCTTATTCACCATCCATGAAGACTAGTGGAAGAATCGACGATCAGAATTGTTTTGCTGTGATTGGAGCTACGATTGCAGATAACTTTGGTGCAGCTATGCCAAAGGGAACAATCGGCACATCCGTTTTAGAACAGCTTGATTAATTAAAAAAGTAAGGAAAACATAGGAAAATATGGAAAATCAGTTTCGACAGTATCCGCTAGAGGAGGATATTTTAGGTGCACTTGATGCGCTTGGCTATACACAGCCGACAGAAATTCAGGCTGCTGTGATTCCATCCATTTTAAATGGACGCGATATCATTGCAAAGTCAAAGACAGGAAGCGGAAAAACGGCAGCATTTGCGATTCCGATCTGCAATTTTGCCGATTGGGAGCAGAATACTGCGCAGGCACTTGTATTAGAGCCGACAAGAGAGCTTGCCTTTCAGGTGAAGGACGAACTCTACGCTATTGGCCGTTTTAAGCGTCTGAAGGTTCCGGTGCTGTACGGCGGCTTCCCAATGGAAAAGCAGATTTTAACTCTAAAGCAAAAGACACATATCGTAGTTGGTACGCCGGGACGTGTGCTTGATCATTGTAAGAGAGGCACGCTTGATCTGTCGAAGGTGTGTTATGTCGTGATTGATGAGGCTGATTTGATGCTGGATATGGGCTTTATTGAAGATGTCAGAAATATTTTGATGCATCTTGAGGGAAAGCCAGTGTTTATGCTGTTTTCTGCAACTATGGGAGAACGTCTTGAAGCGCTTGCCGCGCAGTTTATGCATGAACCGCTTGAAGTTAAAATTGAAAATGATACAGAGACAGCAGATACAATTGAGCAGGTTGGCTATTTTGTTGACGAGGACGAGAAGAAGCTTCCTCTTTTTCTTGATATTCTTACTATGGAAAATCCAGACAATGCCATGGTTTTTTGCGGTACAAGAGAGATGGTCGAGGTACTATATTACCGCTTGAGAAAAGAAGGCATTGCATGTGGTATGCTTCATGGTATGATTGATCAGAAGGTGCGCACAAGAACAATTGAAGATTTTAGGGCACAGGGCTTTCGTATTCTTATCGCAACAGATGTGGCGGCAAGAGGTGTAGATTTTCAAAATATTACACATGTGTTTAATTACGATCTTCCGACTAACAAGGAAGTGTATGTTCATCGGATTGGCCGAACAGGACGTGCAGGAGAGACAGGCCGTGCTGTAAGTCTGATCCGTGAAGACGAGCAAAAAATGCTTAATTCGATTGAGTCTTTTACTGGAGTAGGACTGGCAATTTTAAAGCCGCCGACAGCTGAGGATGTTGAAAATGCTCGCAGTGCCTTTTTAAAGCGTCAGCGTCAGAAGCGTCCGCGCAAAAAGAAGAAGCAGGATGTGTTTGGCGGGCAGATTATGAATCTTACAATTGGCGGTGGAAAAAAATCGAAGTTAAGAAGCGGTGATGTTGTTGGCGCGATAAGCACCATTGATGGCGTAGACGGAAAGACTGATATTGGAGCGATAGACATTCGCGAGAGTATCACATATGTGGAGATTTTAAATGGAAAGGGTGCGCTTGTATTAGAGGAACTTCCTAAGCGCACCATGAAGGGAAAATACAGAAAGGTTCATCAGACAAGAGAAAGGGTAGGTACGATAATAAAATGAGACATTCAATCGAGATGGAAAAATTGACGCTTGGTGTATGTTATTATCCGGAGCACTGGGATCGTGCGCTGTGGAAAGACGATTTGCAGCGCATGAAGCAGTATGGTATTGAAGTAATTCGTCTTGCTGAGTTTTCATGGGCACTTATGGAGCCAGAAGAAGGAAAATATGATTTTTCATTCTGGGATGAATTTCTGGCGCTTGCTGCCGAAGAAAATATGAAGGTTGTTTTTTGCACACCTACTGCAACGCCGCCGGCATGGCTGTCTGAAAAATATCCTGAAACATTAAATGCAGATGGTGATGGAAATCTGATGTACCATGGTATGAGATGCCAGCATAATTTAACTTCACCAAAATATTTAGAGTTCTGCGAGAAGATTACAAAACGTATGGCAGAGCATTTTAATAAGTATGACTGCATTATTGGATGGCAGCTTGATAATGAAGTTAACTGTGAGACAAATGAGTATTATTCTAAGGGTGATCATGAGGCATTTCGCGCCTTTTTAAAGGAGCGTTTTGGTACTCTTGATAATCTTAATGAGAAGATGGGTACGATATTCTGGAGTCAGACGTACACAGATTGGGATCAGATTCATCTGGCAAGAAGAAGTACAGTGGGCACAGGCATTGCAAATCCGCATATGCAGCTTGAGCAGGTTCGTTTTATTTCTCACAGTGCAGTCCACTATCTGGCACTGCAGGCGTCAATTGTAAGAGAGACAGCAGGGGATCGCTTTATCACAACAAATGGTATTTTTGGAAATCTTGACTATCAAAAGCTGATGGAGTCGGGTGTAGATTTTATCATGTACGACAGCTATCCAAACTTTGCCTATGCTATGGATCGTCCTGATGGCGGTGAAGGTGATTTGAAGGATAGAAATTCTTCTTTCAATCTGGCAAGAACAAGAGCTATTTCACCATTGTTTGGCATTATGGAGCAGCAGGCAGGACCTGGCGGTTGGAATTTTAGGATTCATCAGGCAAGCCCGAAGCCGGGACAGCTGCGTCTTTGGACTATGCAGTCTGTTGCGCACGGAGCAGATTTTGTAAGCTTCTTCCGTTGGAGAACTTGCTCATTTGGAACTGAAATCTATTGGCATGGATTAAATGATTACAGCAATCGCCCGAATCGCCGTCTTGAAGAACTGTCTTTGGTAAAGGCAGATTTTGAGGCAATTAAAGACATAGCTGGTCATCCATATGAGGCAGCTGTAGGCATTTTATGCGACTACGACAATGAGTGGGATGGACAAAAGGATGTATGGCATGGTCCGCTTAGAAACTTCAGCACAGATGGATGGTTTCGTTCTCTCCAGAAAAAACACATACCATTTGATTTTGTGGATTTCAGGGAAGAAACAAATCCTAAGGATCTGGAGAAATATGAACTGCTTGTATATCCTCATGCTGCAATCCTCACAAAAGAGCGCGTTGAAATTCTAACTCAATACGTGGCAAATGGCGGAAAGCTTGTCATGGGATGCCGCACTGGATATAAGGATATCTACGGACGCTGCCCGATGCAGCCAATGCCAGGCGAAGCAGCAGAGCTTTGCGGTGTTACAGTAGAAGATTTTACATTCCTGGCACCAGGAGAGCCAATGGAATATGTCAATTGGAATAAAAAGCGCATTCCGGCACCTGTATTTAATGATGTGCTAGAGCCGGCATTTGGCGGTAAGGCAGAGGGCTTTTTCGAGGGCAACTATTATGATGGAAAGCCAGCGCTTGTGACAAAGAATACGGGCAAGGGACTAGCCATTTACTTTGGCGGCTGTTTTGCAGAAGAGACAGCAGATGCCTTTTTGGAGGCACTTAGTATTCAGACACCGGCGCCATGGCTTGTGCTTCCAGAAGGATGTGAGCTTGCAAAGCGCGGTGATCAGTACTTTGTGTTAAATTATAAGGCACAATCGTGCGAGATTACGTTAAAGAAAAAAGTAACAGATCGTTTGACAGGAAACGAGATTGAAGGTACATATGAGGTAGCACCATATGGGGTACTGGTATTATTATAAAATATAAGAAAGACCGCTTTTTGCGGAGAAATGAGTGAACATGCTGATAGTAAAAAAATTCGGCGGAACTTCAGTTGCCGACAAAGACAGAATATTTAATGTAGCAAAGCGCTGTATTCGCGATTACGAGGCTGGAAATGACGTGGTAGTCGTACTTTCCGCGATGGGAAAATATACAGATGAACTTATTGCAAAAGCAAAGGATATCAACCCAAATCCACCAAAAAGAGAGATGGATATGCTCTTTACAATCGGAGAACAGATGTCTGTGTCATTAATGGCAATGGCAATGGCACAGCTTGGTGTTCGCGCTGTATCATTAAACGCATTTCAGGTACCAATGAGAACAACAAGTGCGTATGGAAATGCCCGCCTGAAAAAAATTGACACTGAGCGTATTCGCCGTGAGTTAGATGACAGAAAGATTGTTATCGTGACAGGTTTTCAGGGTGTCAATAAATATGATGATTACACAACACTTGGACGCGGAGGTTCAGATACAACAGCAGTTGCACTTGCAGCTGTGCTTCATGCTGATGCTTGTGAAATCTATACCGATGTGGATGGTGTTTATACGGCAGATCCAAGACTTGTGCCGACTGCACGAAAGCTTGAGTCTATTTCTTATGATGAGATGCTTGATTTGGCTGCGCTTGGTGCAGGAGTGCTGCACAGCCGCAGTGTTGAGCTTGCAAAAAAATACGGCGTACAGCTTGTTGTGCGCTCTAGTTTAAATGAGTCCGAAGGAACAATTGTGAAGGGAGTTGGAAAGAAAATGGAAAGAATGTTGATCAGTGGTGTAGCACTTGACAGGGAGGCAGACCGTATCTCAGTAATAGGAATTGCAGATGTGCCAGGAAGCGCATTTAAGCTGTTCCATACGCTTGCAAAGAATAATATAAATGTCGATATTATCATTCAGTCTGTAGGACGTGATGGAACAAAAGATATTTCTTTTACTGTGCCGCACAATAACTTAGATGAAGCAGTCGAGCTGTTAAACAACTGTAAAGATCAGCTTGGATTTGATCATATCGAATACAATTGTGATGTTGTAAAGCTTTCAGTAGTTGGATCAGGTATGATGTCTCATCCAGGTGTTGCAGCAAAGATGTTTGAGTGTCTGTATAATGAAAATATCAATATTAACATGATTGCAACATCTGAGATTCGTATAACAGTATTGATTCCAGAGAAGGATGCGCTACGTGCGATGAATGCAGTGCATGATGCATTTGGACTTGCAGAGTAAGACAGTCATCATTCGCAAAGCGCGTTGATAAAGAATATTCAAAATGAATGCAAAAAGAATATTCAAACAAAACAATAATTATTCAAACAAAATGACATTATGACATGAAAGGATAAAATTATGCAGGTGACAGATTCAATTCGTTATGTTGGAGTTAACGACCATCAGGTTGATTTATTTGAGGGACAGTATCAAGTGCCGAATGGCATGTCATACAATTCATATGTGATTCTTGATGAGAAAGTCGCAGTTATGGATACTGTAGATATTCATTTTGGAGAGGAATGGATGGCAAATGTAAAGGCAGTGCTTGCAGGACGTACGCCAGATTATCTTATCGTTCAGCATATGGAGCCAGATCATTCTGCAAATATCAGCCGCTTTTTAGAGGAATATCCGCAGGCAACAGTAGTGGCAACTGCAAAGGCATTTGTCATGATGAAGCAGTTCTTTGGAAATGATTATGCAGACAGAAGAATTGTTGCTTCTGAGATGAGTGAACTTTCATTAGGTGCACATACACTTCATTTTGTGATGGCGCCGATGGTGCATTGGCCAGAGGTTATGGTTACATATGAGAGCAGTGAGAAGGTACTGTTTTCAGCTGATGGCTTTGGAAAGTTTGGTGCACTTGACTGTGATGAGCCGTGGGATGATGAAGCAAGACGCTACTATATTGGTATTGTAGGAAAATATGGTGTTCAGGTGCAGGCACTTTTAAAGAAGGCAGCTGCGCTTGATATTGCAGTAATCTGTCCGCTTCACGGTCCGGTATTGACAAGTGATCTGGCTCACTATGTAAATCTTTATCAGTTGTGGTCAACTTACACACCAGAGAAAAAGGCAGTTGTGATTGCATATGCTTCTGTATATGGAAATACAAAAGAAGTAGCGCTTATGATGGCAGAAGAGCTTCGTAAAAATGGACAGGAAGTAATAGTGCATGATCTGGCAAGATGCGATATGGCACAGGCTGTAGCTGACGCATTTTGCTGCAGCAGTTTAGTGTTAGCATCAATTACCTACAATGCAGACTGTTATCCGTGTATGAAGACATTTATTAATCAGCTTGTTGAGCATAATTATCAAAACCGCATTGTTGGCTTTATCGAAAATGGAAGCTGGGCACCAATGGCGGCAAAGGTGATGCAAAAGATGCTGGAAGGCTGCAAGAAACTGACATTCGCAGAGAACGTTGTGACTGTGCGCGGTGCTGTTACTGAATTGGCAAAGCCACAGGTCAAGGAGCAGATGAGCGCGCTGGCAGCAGAGTTAAAGTAAAATAAAAAAGCCCCCCATCAAGGGGCTTTTTATTATTTGAGCAGGTATACATACATTACGATATAATGGCAAAAGCTGCCAACCATTACAAACAGATGAAAAATCTCATGACATCCAAAGTTGATGTGGCGATTTTCAAAAGCAGACAGCTTCAGCGCATAGATGACACCGCCTGCAGTGTAAATAAGACCGCCGGCGAGAAGCCATAAGAAGCATCCAGTGCTTAGTGTGTTTAGAAGCTGAGGAAATGCAAAGACACATGCCCAGCCAAGTGCAATATACAAAACAGAAGAGATCCACTTTGGACAGTAAACCCAGAAATATTTAAAGCCCATGCCAAGAAGTGCAATAATCCACACGACTGCCAACAGAATATATCCTGTCATGCCAGGAATTGCTAAGAGGCATACAGGAGTGTAGCTTCCGGCAATCAGCACAAAAATCATCATATGGTCAAGCTTTTTGAGCGTTTCTTCATATGGGTGTCCTGCTGGAATAGTGTGGTAAGCTGTACTTGCAGAATAAAGAGCAACAAGACTGATTGAGTAAATGATCATTGCAATGATATTTACAGGCTGATGAGTCTGGGCAGCTTTTATTAAAAGCGGTGAAGATGCACCGAGTGAAAAAATAGCACCGATAAAATGTGTTATTGCACTTGCTGGGTCTTTAATATATAGGGTATGGCGCCTGGCCTGATTGTTTGCAAGTTTTTTATTTGAAATAGATTCAGCGCCGCTGTAATATGCTGTAGATGTATTCATAATCATACCTGCCTTTCCTGATAAAATAGTTCTTAATAGTTTTATATGAATATTACTACATGTAGTTTTTGAAACCACATATCAGTATACACATATTATACACGAAAGATTAAAAAAATCAAGATAAAATGTAGAGAAAAGAGAAACTAAAGATGGCAAATAATATACAGCCAGAAATGATACGTACAACGAAGAATCAGCGGGAACGCTTTGCGTATGCATTAGAACAGGTTGTGGGAAAGGATCATGTGAGGGATGGAATAGGAACACTCTCAGAAAAGACAGTTCATGCAGTTTTAAAATATTATTATGAACAGGATCAGTCACACCATGAAATTATTCTTGAAAAAAGTGTTGCCGATATTTTTACGGGAAGTGAAGTGATAGAGATTCAGACACGCGCATTATATCGCCTGAAACCAAAGCTTGAAAAATTTTTGCCGCTCTATCCTGTAACAGTAGTATATCCGATTCCTTATGATAAGTGGGTTTGCTGGATCAATGAAGAAACAGGTGAAATAACGCAGAAACGAAAATCACCTAAAAAAGGAACCCCCTATCTTGCCTTTAAAGAGCTTTACACAATTCGCGACTTTTTACAGGATCCTAATTTTCATGTGCGTCTTGTTTTGATGGATATGGAAGAGTATCGCTTATTAAATGGCTGGAGCAAAGATAAAAAGCGTGGTGGAGAGCGCTTCGACCGCCTTCCGCTTCGATTAGAGGATGAAGTTGTTTTAGACAGTGCAAGAGATTATCTTCAACTTCTTCCACTTGAGTTAGCCGAGGAATTCACAAGCGCAGACTTTGCAAAGCTTGTGAAAATCCCAAGACAATTGGCAGGTACGGTGTTATTGGTTCTCTGGCAGTTAGGGCTTGTTGAGAGAGTCGGAAAGGTGGGAAATCGATATTTGTACAGAGTGGCAGCCAATGCTTCAGATACTAAAGATAGTGCATCATCCTAAATTTCAATTTGAACTTTTTTCTTAAAGAATGGTACAAAGGAAATATGAAAAATAAAAAGAACATATGTTTAAAAAAGAATATTGAAAACTAGACCGAGTTATAGTATAATAGCAAGAAATAAAAGGCTTGTAGGTAGGTGGAATATGCTGGAAAAAATGATAGAACTTACAAACGAATATATAGAGAGTATGCCGAAAAAAGAGCGTAAAAAGTATGGACAGTTTTTTACAAGTATGGAGACTGCTCGTTTTATGGCAGCTTTATATAATATAGATGAAAAGAAGAGTAGGGTAAGTGTGCTTGATGCAGGAGCAGGTTCAGGCATATTGTCATGTGCCTTCATTGAAAGATTAGAAATGATAGATTCTATTCAAGAAATTGAGCTTACTTGTTATGAGAATGATAATAATGTATTGCCATTGTTAAAACAAAATTTGGAATACTGTAAAGAAAAATCTGGAAAAAAAATTGATATTAATATAATCGAAGACAATTATATTCTTAGTCAGTATCTTGATTTTAATCATATGATAGGGGGAAATGATGATCCTAAGAAATATGATTTTGTAATTGGCAATCCTCCATATATGAAAATTTCTAAAGATGCTCCAGAGGCAACAGCAATGCCAAAGGTATGCTACGGGGCACCAAATTTGTATTTTATTTTTGCTTCCATGGGACTGTTTAATTTATGTGAGAATGGAGAAATGGTATATATCATTCCTCGCTCATGGACATCCGGAGCATATTTTAAACGGTTTAGAGAGTATTTCTTGACGGTAGGCAAACTGGAACATATTCATCTTTTTGTTAGTCGTAGTAAGGTATTTGACAAAGAGAGTGTATTGCAAGAAACAATCATTATTAAGGTAAGAAAAACGGATAAAATGCCAGAAACAGTTACCATTACATCCTCGAAATCAAATAGTGACTTTGGAGAAATTACTTCATTGACTGTTCCGTATGATTTGGTTGTAGCTGGAGAGGATTATTATGTTTACCTTGTGACAGATGAAAACGAAGTAGAAGTTTTGAGAAAACTTCACAAATTTGATAAAACGCTACCAGCAATTGGTGTAAAAATGAAAACTGGATTAACGGTGGACTTTCGTAATCGTGAAATTTTACGTGATAAGGAGGAGGAAGGAGCAATCCCTTTATTTTATTCTCAGCATATAAAACAGGGAAAGGTAGAGTTCCCGATACAGAAAGAACATGAATATGTGGTGACAGAACAAAAAGGATTGATGCAGGATAACAAGAATTATTTATTTGTGAAGAGATTTACAGCAAAGGAAGAACCACGAAGATTACAGTGTGGAGTATACCTAGCAAAAAGATTTCCGCAATACAAAAAGATAAGTACACAGAATAAAATTAATTTTGTGGATGGTGTATTAACGGAAATGTCGGAATGTCTGGTATATGGGTTGTATGTATTGTTTAATTCAACACTTTATGATGAATATTACCGCATTTTGAATGGATCTACGCAGGTTAATTCAACAGAGATCAACGCAATGCCTGTGCCAGACGTGGAAGTTGTTCGGGAAATGGGAAGAAAACTACTTAAAAGTAAGGATTATTCAGAGGCAAATTGCAATTTAATATTGGAGGGATACTGTGGATAAAAAAATAGAAGAAACAAGGGAATTTCTGCAAATGATAGGTATGCCGAAGGCACAGCAAGCGGATATATGTTGCTATGTGATACTGGCAATGGCAGGAGTAAAACCAGATATGTCATGGAGTGAAACAACAAATGAATGGATTCGTATTCATGATATAATTCAGTTTGTTAATACATTTTATGATATGAGCTATGCGGAAAACAGCAGAGAAACGTTTAGAAAACAGGCTCTGCACAGATTCCGGACAGCCGCTTTGATAGAGGATAATGGAAAAGCAACCAACAGTCCGAATTATCGGTACAGATTGACGGAAGAAACAGTCGAAATGTTGAGAACTATGGGAACGCCAGCGTGGAAGACATCTGTAAAACGCTTCCTTTACTACCATGAGAAATTAATTGATTTGTATGCTTCAAAAAAGAAAATGACAATAATGCCGGTGAATATAAATGGTGAAAGCTTTAAGTTCTCTACGGGTAAGCATAATGAACTGCAAAAAGCTATCATTGAGGAATTCGCACCAAGATTTGCCCACAATTCTGAATGCCTATATGTTGGAGATACAATAGAAAAAGATCTAGTAAAAAATGTAGAAAAACTGAAAGAGTTGGGATTTGAAATTACGTTGCATGATAAAATGCCAGACATTGTGCTGTACCGGAAAGATAAGGACTGGATTTATTTTGTGGAATCGGTAACATCAGTCGGTCCGATGGATCCGAACCGCATATTGGAAATAACAGAAATGACAAAAGATGTTACAGCTGGAAAGATATTTGTAACCGCTTTTCTGGACTTTAAGACATATAAAAAGTTTGCAGAGGATCTTGCGTGGGAAACAGAAGTCTGGATCGCTGAAATGCCAGAGCATATGATACATCTGAATGGGGATCGGTTTATGGGACCAAGGTGATTTTGCAAAATTTGCAAACTAGGCTAAGGCTACGACAAGTATACTTTACTGACAAGTAGTTTTCAAAACTAGTTCTCGTTTTATTATTGACACAATAAAAAATTAGTGATACCATGATTCAAGGAAGATAAAAACTAAGCGAGAGCTTGTGAAAAAAATAGAAAGGTGCAGTTTTATGTCAGAGTATTGCATTATCAGTGATGGCTCCTGTGATCTGCCAAAGGATCTGGCTGCCAAAGAAAATATCACGGTTGTACCGTTTTATGTATCATTTGATGAGAAAAATTATATGAAGGAAGGCGTGGATATTGGTGTGCGCGATTTCTATCAGAAAATGGTAGATAATAAAGGTGTATTTCCAAAGTCATCTCTTCCATCTGTGCAGGATTATATGGAAGTTTTTGAGCCGATTATCAAGCAGGGAAAGGGAATCGTTTGTATCTGCATCACATCGAAGTTCAGCGGTTCTGTACAGTCAGCAACTAATGCAAAAAATATTCTTCTTGAAACATATCCAGATGCCAAAATTGAAGTGATTGATTCGATGGTTAATACTGTTTTGCAGGGATTATTTGTACTTGAAGCTGCAAAAATGTGCAAAGCAGGCGTGCCGATGGAGGCTTGTGTGAAGGAGCTTCTTGATATGCGTGAGAGCGGAAGAATCTTCTTTACAATTGGAAGCATTGACTATTTAAAGCATGGCGGACGTATTGGAAAGCTTTCTGGCTTGGCGGCATCAGTGCTTGGAATTAAGCCGTTAATTACTTTGAAGGATGGCGAGATTTATAACTCTGGCATTAGCAGAAGCAGAAAAGCTTCTATGGCTAAGGTAATTGAGCTTTTAAAGCAGTATATAGAAGAGCGAAAGATTGACATGAAAAAGTGGCAGCTATGTATTGGGTTTGGTTATGACCGTGAAGAAGCTGTTGCATTTCAAAAGCAGATTTTGTCAGAGCTTGGAGGCATAATAACAGAGGCAGAATGCCCTTGTTTTCAGATTGGCGCGACAATTTCAGTTCATACAGGTCCATATCCGATTGGCGTTGGACTTATCAGAAAGCAGACGCTTTGTTAAAATAAAAAATCCCAGCCGTGTTTTACCACGGTCTGGGATTTTTTATGTCATATGGATACTTAATGCTTGCAAAAAATTGTTCGGTCATATGAAATGTCTCTGCAAGTGCACAAACCTTATCAGCTAGGCATACAAGCCAGGCTTCACGGCAGGCTGGCGGAACAGGTGTCAGCGGAAACATGTGGCGCAGAATGATATTTTGAGTGCGGTCACTTAAATTCCAGTCAGCAGTGGCATTGATTAGAGCACGCTTTGGATGGGTAAAACCATGCAGACGATGGCTGGGATCATTCTCATGCCAGTCATAAAGAAAATAGTCATGTAAAAAAGCGCCCATAAGCAAGCTTTGCTTGGAAACAGAAAGATGAAGACGATACGAAAACCATAAGCTTACATAGGCAACGGCAACGCAGTGACTGTAAACACTAGTATCACCGTGCTGGATAAATTGTCTTGTCTTAGAAAACTGTCCTGAATTGCTGATATAGCGAAAGAAATCATTGAAGTAACGGTCTCTGGCAAGTCTGCTGTGCATGTCATGTCCTTTCTTTGATGAGGTCAAAATTTATTAGCTGTCGCTATTATAGCTAAGGTCAAGGAAAAATGCAACTAATATTTGCAGCAAAGCCTGAAACTAGTTTCGTTATAGTTCACTGGACACTCATTCGCAAAACCGAACTATAATCAAATAATCCATTGAAAAGAAAAAATTACTATGATATACTTTTAACAAACCATAGAAGCAGTGAAAAAATTTTTCTGCAACGAAATGAGATGGAGGATAAAAATGAAAAAATATTGTTTTGGAATTGATGTAGGCGGAACAACCGTAAAGATGGGACTTTTTACCACTGAGGGAGAACTTCTTGATAAGTGGGAAATACCAACAAGAAAAGAAGATGGAGGCGCTTATATTCTTAACGATGTAGCAGCATCTGTAGAAGCAAAGTTAGCTGAAAAGAATATCGAAAAGGAAGATGTTGCTGGAGCAGGAATCGGTGTTCCAGGACCGACACTTGATACTGGATATGTATCCATCTGTGTAAACTTAGGTTGGAAGGATAAGAATCCGGCAAATGAGTTGTCAGAGTTATTATCAATTCCTGTAAAGGCAGGAAACGATGCCAATGTTGCAGCTCTTGGTGAGATGTGGAAGGGCGGCGGCGAAGGCTATCTTGATGTTGTCCTGCTGACACTTGGAACCGGCGTAGGCGGCGGTATCATTATAAACGGAGAGATCGCACCGAGCCACAGAGGCGTTGGTGGAGAGCTTGGTCATATTACAGTAAATCCAGATGAGGAAGCTACCTGTAATTGCGGAAATCATGGATGTCTTGAGCAGTATGCATCAGCAACAGGCGTTGTACGTATCGCAAAGAAGCTTCTCGCTGCAAGCAAGGAGGAATCTTCACTTCGCACACTTGAAACAGTTACGGCAAAGGATGTGTTTGATGCTGCAAAGGCAGGGGATCATCTGGCAGTTGAGGCAGTTGAGGTACTTGGAAAGTATCTTGGACTAGTTGTAGCAAATGTGGCACTGACAGTTGACCCGGATGTATTCGTTATCGGCGGCGGTGTGTCAAAAGCAGGTCAGGTGCTTATTGATGTGATAATAAAATATTATCACAAGTTTGCAAAAATCATAGGAGACAACAAAGCAAAGGTTGTTTTGGCAAAGCTTGGAAATGATGCTGGAATCTACGGTGCTGCGAGAATGGTTTTAAAATAAACAGCAATTAAAAAGCCATGGGGATGAATGTTTTTTCATCCTCATGGCTATATAAAAGTTTGAGGAGAATTGAAAGAGAAAAACATGAAAGAAAACAAATGGAAAAAATTTGCACGCTACTATAAGCCATATTTGGGCAGCTTTGCAGCAGATATGTTTTTTGCTATTCTGGGAGCAGCTGTAACGCTTATTATCCCGATGGTAGTGCGCTATATCACGGGCACAGTTATCTATGAAGAGCCAGACAAGGCGATGAAGGATATTGCTGTGCTAGCAGTCGTTATGATTGCTTTAGTTGCAGTAGAGTTTGTCTGCAATTATTTTATTGCAACAGTAGGTCACAATATGGGTGCAAAGATGGAAACAGATATGAGAACAGAAATCTTTGACCACTATCAGAAATTGTCTTTTAGCTTTTTTGATAATCAAAAGGTTGGACAATTGATGTCAAGAGTAACAAACGATTTGTTTGACATTAGTGAGCTGTTTCATCATGGACCAGAGGACGTAGTGATTTCACTTATCAAATTTATTGGAACCATGGTGATTTTATTAAATATTCATAGTGGTTTGGCGCTTTGCGCGGCAGCGAGCCTTCCGTTTATGCTTGTGTTTGCTTATGTATATAATGGAAAATTAAAAAGAGCATTCAAGAGAAATCGTGATCGTATTGCTGATATTAATGCACAGCTTGAGGACAGCCTTTCAGGTGTACGTGTTGTCAAAAGCTTCGGAAATGAAGACGCTGAGATGGGTAAGTTCCAGAGTGGAAATAATGCCTTTTTGGAGAGTAAAAAGTCAGCGTATAAAATAATGGGTATTTATAACTCTGGTATGGGCGTTTTTACAACATTAGTTACCATAGTGGTAGTAGTTGCCGGCGCTGTATTTTTGACAAATAAAACCTTAGAAGTTGCTGATCTTGTAACCTTTATGCTGTATATCAATAACTTCACAGATCCTATTAAGCGTCTTGTAAGCTTTACAGAGCAGTTTCAAAATGGAGCTTCAGGATATGAGCGTTTCCTTGAGATTATGAATGTAGAGCCAGATATAGTTGATGATAAGCACGCTGTAGATGTTGGAACACTTCAGGGAGATATCTCTTTTAAGAATGTCATGTTCCATTATGTTGATACTGATACAAATGTATTGTCAAACTTGACACTTGATATTAAGGCGGGAGAATATGTGGCACTTGTGGGTTCCTCCGGTGCAGGAAAGACAACAATGTGTAGTCTTATTCCACGTTTTTATGATGTAACATCAGGAGAAATTGATATTGATGGTATGGATATTCGAAAGATGACGCAAAAGAGTCTTCGAAGAAACATAGGAATCGTACAGCAGGATGTCTATTTGTTTGCAGGTACAGTAAAAGACAATATACGTTATGGAAAGCCGGATGCAACAGATGAAGAAATAATTGCAGCTGCAAAAAATGCCAATGCGCATGAATTTATTATGCAGCTTCCAGATGGTTATAATACTGATATCGGACAGCGAGGCGTGAAACTTTCAGGCGGTCAAAAACAGCGTTTGTCATTGGCGCGCGTATTCTTGAAAAATCCGCCAATTTTGATCTTTGATGAGGCAACATCAGCACTCGATAACGAAAGCGAGAAAATCGTACAGGATTCTCTTGAACATCTGGCAAAAAATCGTACCACACTTGTAATTGCACACCGTCTCTCAACAATCAGAAATGCAAAGCGCATCCTTGTATTAACAGAAGATGGCATAGCAGAAGAGGGAACCCACGATGAACTCATGGCAAAGAACGGAGTATACGCAAACTTCTACCATATCCAGGGTGTGACCGCGTAAATTGCGAAACCATTACACCGAAGGGCTTTAGTAATCTGAATCCGTAAACCAGAAAAAACAACTGGATTTTTTTGTAAAGGTATGATAAACTTTTAAATAGTTCTTGCAAGGCTGATAAGTCTGCAAAGGAAAGGTGGTATACGATGAGTCAGAAAAAAGTAGACGAGTATAAGAATTATAAGAAAAACCGCCGTGAGAATATCAAAAAGGAAAAACGCAAGGAGCGTCTGACTATGGCAGCCATGTGGGGCGCAGTTGTAGTGTTTATCGCATGTGTAGGAGGTGCGATGGGCGTTTCTATCTACAACAAGTATCAGGCAAAGCAGGCGGCACTTCCAACTTACGGTTCCACAAGTTTTATTCTTTCTGATATGGCAGGCATTCAGAAAGATGATACAGAAGACAAGACACAAAGCGAGACAGAGAATGAGTCCGAAGAGGCTTCCTCTTTTGAGTCTTCTGAGTCTGAAAGTGCATCTGATGAAGCAGCAGCTTCTGAGGAAGCATCAAATAAGGAGACACTCACCCAGACAGAAAACGAAGAGACAGAGTCCGAGAGTGCAGAAAAATAATCACAAAAAAGGGCTTTGCATGCATATGCGAAGCCTTTTTGCTTTTCACGTAAAATGTGAACAGATGAAAGAAAAATGTGATCTTTGATGACAAAATAGAATTTAGACGAAATATACAAAAAAGAAAACCGGACAAAGAGGAGGCCCCGGTATCTTGAGGGAGATAACCGGGGCGATTATGAAAAACACTATATGCAAAATGGATAAAGAAAAGAAGAAAATTTCTTTTTCTTTATGTATAAAGTATAAAAATTATATATGACTCTAATATGAATATAATGTAAACAAATTGTGAACAATGGAGGCGAAATGATGGAAGAAAAAGAAGAAATGGCAAAGGTTTTTGTAGTAGGTCACAGAAATCCAGATACAGATTCAATTTGCTCAGCAATTTCGTATGCTAATTTAAAAAATACGTCAGATGACGGCAAGCAATATGTTGCCTGCAGGGCAGGACGTGTAAATGAGGAGACAAAATATGTGCTTAATTATTTTGGCATACAGGAGCCAGAGCTGGTTGAGGATGTGAGAACACAGGTCAGAGACATTGATTTTAGAAGAACACCTGGCGTTCAGAGAAATATTTCATTAAAGACGGCATGGCGCATCATGAAGGATGAGCGTGTTGTAACAGTTCCAGTTGTAAACAGAAAGCGTCTTGAGGGTGTTTTAACAGTAAGTGATATTACGGACTCATTTATGGAAGCATATGACAGTGAGATTTTATCAACGGCACATACGCGCTACTGTAATATCGTAGATACACTTGAGGGTACGCTTCTTATTGGAGATGAGAAAGCTTACTACACAAAGGGAAAGGTTCTTGTTGCGGCGGCAAACCCAGATTTGATGGAAAGTTATATCAGTAAGCACGACTTAGTTATTCTTGGAAATCGCTACGAGTCGCAGCTTTGTGCAATTGAAATGGAAGCAGACTGCATTGTTGTCTGCGAGGGTGCACCAGTATCTTTAACAATTAGAAAGCTTGCTCAGGAGCGTGGATGTACAGTTATAAGCACACCATTTGATACCTTTACTGCAGCACGTTTTATTAATCAGAGTATGCCAATCAGTTATTTTATGAGGCGTGATCATCTTATTACATTTGAAGAGGATGAGTTTATAGACGATATTCGCGATACAATGGCATCTGTTCGTCATCGTGATTTTCCAATCATTAATAGCCAGGGACAGTATCTAGGCACCATTTCCCGTAGAAATCTTCTCGGTGCCAAGAAAAAGCAGGTAATTCTTGTAGATCATAACGAGAGCGGTCAGGCTGTGCGTGGTATTCAGGATGCACAGATTCTAGAGATCATTGACCATCATCGTCTTGGTACGATTGAGACGATGACACCAGTATATTTCAGAAATCAGCCGCTTGGCTGTACAGCAACGATTATTTACCAGATGTATCAGGAACAGGGGGTTGAGCTTACAAGAGAAATTGCAGGACTTCTTTGTGGTGCCATCATTTCTGATACTCTGCTGTTTCGTTCTCCGACATGTACAGCGATTGATCGCATGGTAGCAGAGAAGCTTGGAATGATTGCAAAAATTGATCTGGAAAGTTTTGCAAAGGAAATGTTTGCAGCCGGAAGCAATTTAAAGAATAAGACAGAGGAGCAGATTTTCTTCCAGGATTACAAGCGCTTTACAATGGAATCATTAGAGGTTGGAGTTGCCCAGATTAGTTCAATGAATCCAGATGAGCTGTCAGAACTGTGCACACGCATGCCAGCCTATCTTGAGAAGGCAGCAGAACAGCAAAAGGTGGATATGATCTTTATGATGCTGACTAGCATTATAGATGAAAGCACAATACTTCTGTGCTATGGAAAAAATTGCGAAAAGATCGTTCAATATGCATTTACAAAACAGCTGACAGATGGAAAGGTTGAACTGCCGGGCGTTGTATCAAGAAAGAAGCAGCTTGTACCAGCTTTAATGACAGGCATTCAGATGATGATGCAGTAAATATGATCATGATTTTTATAAACTTTATTAAGAAAAATAGACAGACAAAAAAGAAAGTGAGAAAATAATGAGCAAACAAATTTGGAGACCTGGCAATATGCTTTATCCGGTACCTGCCGTTCTTGTAAGTGTTGCAGACAGTGCAGGAAATGATAATTTAATTACGATTGCATGGACTGGAACAGTGTGTTCTGATCCGGCAATGACTTATATTTCCGTTAGAAAAGAGCGTTATTCACATCATATGTTAAAGGAAAACAAGGAATTTGTAATAAATCTCGTGTCAAAGGAAATTTGCCGGGCAGCAGATTTTTGTGGTGTGCGCTCTGGCTGTGATCTGGACAAGTTTGAGGCGACAGGTTTGACAAGAGAAAAGGCTTCTACAGTTAATGTTCCTCTTGTAAAGGAAAGTCCTGTTAATATTGAGTGCAAGGTGACGCAGGTGCTTGAGCTTGGCAGCCATGATATGTTTCTGGCAAAGGTTACGGCTGTGCAGGTTGATGAGTCACTGCTTGACGAAAAGGGAAAGCTTGATTTAAATAAGGCACACCTTGTCGCATATTCACATGGAGAGTATCAGACATTTGACAACATCCTTGGAACCTTTGGCTATAGCGTGAAGAAGAAAGACAAAAAGGAAAAAAAGAAGCACTGACGAAAAAAAGTTCGAGTGACAATAGCTGTCAGTTACTAATTCCAAACGCATGTTTTAGAAAAATATTACAAAATTGTTACATGAATATGTCCCTTTTGCAATAAAAGTCATAAAGTTATTTAGAAGAGGTTTACAAAGGCGAAAAGTATGTTATAATGAAACAGACTTGATAAAATAGGCAAGTCATAATCAGGTTTAATTCGTCATAATGCACGAAACGCTTATAGCTTAAAATAAATGTAACTAAAAATCAAAGACAAAGATAAGCTGAATTGCCAATAAAACCAAGTGGCAGAACAGACAATATTAGTTTGATGTCTGTCATGAGGTTTTTGCTTCATGCCGGTATTTTCAGCCTGTCAGACTCCAAACATACCGATTATTGATTGGAACGGGAGATAGAAATATATGGAACAATATGTAATAAAAGGCGGGAATCCGTTGGTGGGCGACGTTGTTATTGGCGGTGCCAAAAATGCAGCGCTTGGCATACTGGCTGCAGCGATCATGGCAGATGAGTTTGTAACAGTTACAAACCTTCCGGATGTAAAGGATGTAAATATCCTTCTGGAGGCAATCAGTGAGACAGGTGCGGCAGTAGTACGCGATGAACGCCATACCGTCAGATTAAATGGAAAAACAATCGGAAGCTGTGTTGTAGATAACAGCTATGTAAAGAAGATGAGAGCATCATATTACCTTCTTGGTGCGCTTTTAGGAAAGTATCACCATGCAGAGGTTGCCCTTCCGGGTGGATGCAATATCGGAAGCCGTCCGATTGATCAGCATTTAAAGGGATTTCGTGCTCTTGGCGCAACTGGAAAGATCAGCAATGGTATGATTATTGTTGACGCAAAAAAGTTGGTTGGTGCGCGTATTTATTTCGATAAGGTATCAGTAGGTGCGACGATTAATGTTATGCTGGCTGCTACGTTGGCAGAGGGGCGTACAGTTCTTGAAAATGTTGCCAAGGAACCTCATATTGTAGATGTTGCGAATATGTTGAACAGTATGGGGGCTAATATTAAGGGTGCCGGTACTGATGTGATTCGTATTGAAGGTGTGAAGAAGCTTCATGGAGCTGAGTACAGCGTTATTCCTGATCAGATCGAGGCAGGAACATTTATGATGGCTGCAGCAGCTACAAGAGGTGATATAACTGTTAAAAACGTTATTCCAAAGCATTTAGACTGCTTAAGCTCTAAGCTTCGTGAGATAGGCTGTGAGGTTTCTGAGTTTGATGATGCTGTACGTGTTGTCTGTAAAGAGAGACTTCATGCAACATCAGTAAATACACTGCCATATCCAGGTTTCCCGACAGATATGCAGCCGCAGATGTCAGTTGTACTGGCACTTGCTCGCGGTACTAGCGTTGTGACAGAGAGTATTTTTGATAATCGTTTCCGCTATGTGGATGAGCTTATTCGCATGGGTGCAAGCATTCAGGTGGAGAGCAACATCGCAATCATAAATGGAATCGAGCAGTTTTCAGGTACATCAGTTACAGTGCCAGATCTTCGTGCCGGTGCAGCGCTTGTTATTGCAGGCTTGGCAGCACAGGGTGTAAGTGTGCTTGAGGACATCGTATACATTAAAAGAGGCTATGAAGATTTTGCAGAAAAGCTCACTAGCCTTGGCGGTATCATCGAGGAAGTGGAGACAGAGAAGGATATCCAGCGTTTTCGCCTGAAAAATGGCACAACTAATTGGTGATCGTTGATTTATAAACAACAAAGAAAAAATAAAAAAAACACTTGCTTTTTGATGCAAACAGGGTTATAATCCCATTTGCAAAAAAGAATACCCCCTTATTCAGAGTGATGGAGATACATAGGATCAGTGAAGTCACGGCAACCCCTTGCAAAAGGAAGGTGCCAACCTGAGCGAGCAGGCATTGCCTGCAGTCGAACAATAAGAGGTGAACGGATAAATAGAATGTTGTCGGTCCGCCCCTTAAGGGCGGACTTTTTTAGCGCAAGCAATTCACACGTCACGTTAGTTTTGAAAATGTGCATCCGTGAATTGCGCATATATAAGATACGAAAGAGAGGAAAATTTATGGCACATTATTTATTTACATCTGAATCTGTAACAGAAGGACATCCAGACAAGGTCTGCGATCAGATCTCTGATGCAGTATTAGACGCAATGCTCGAGCAGGATCCGATGAGCCGTGTTGCATGCGAAACATGTACTACAACTGGTCTTGTTATGATTATGGGTGAGATCACCACAAATGCATATGTTGATATCCAGAAGGTAGCAAGAGATACTATCAGAAAGATTGGTTATACCGATGCTGAATATGGCTTTAGCGCAGACAGCTGTGCGGTTATGACAGTTCTTGACGAGCAGTCTACTGATATCGCAATGGGTGTTGATAAGTCTCTTGAGGCAAAAAATGGTGAGGATAAGGACGATTTGGATACAGGAGCTGGTGATCAGGGTATGATGTTTGGTTATGCAAGCAACGAAACACCAGAGCTTATGCCATATCCGATTTCTCTGGCACATAAGCTGGCACGCAGACTGACAGAGGTTCGTAAGAATGGAACATTGTCTTATTTAAGACCAGACGGCAAGACTCAGGTTACTGTTGAGTATGATGAGAATGATAAGCCGGTACGTCTTGATGCTGTTGTTCTTTCTACTCAGCATGATCCGGATGTAACACAGGAGCAGATCCGTGAGGATATCAAAAAGTATGTATTTGACGAGGTAATTCCAGCAGAGTTGGTAGATGAGAAGACTAAGTTTTTCGTAAATCCAACAGGTCGTTTTGTTATCGGCGGACCACAGGGTGACAGCGGTCTGACAGGAAGAAAGCTGATCGTTGATACATATGGCGGTATGGCAAGACACGGCGGCGGTGCTTTCTCAGGAAAGGACTGCACAAAGGTAGACCGTTCAGCATCATACGCAGCACGTTATGTTGCAAAGAATATTGTAGCAGCAGGTCTTGCACAGCGCTGTGAGATTCAGGTTTCTTATGCAATCGGTGTTGCACATCCGACATCTATCATGGTAAATACATTTGGAACTGGCGCAGTAGATGATTCAAAGCTCGTTGATATTATCCGTGAAAACTTTGATCTTCGTCCGGCTGGAATCATCAAGATGCTTGATCTGAGACGTCCGATCTACGCTCAGACAGCAGCATATGGCCACTTCGGCAGAACTGATATTGATCTTCCGTGGGAGAAGACTGATAAGGCAGAAGCGCTGAAGAAGTATCTGGCATAAGATGGCAGGATACAGCAATCAGAAGGTGTTCATTCTGTACGAGGATGAACACCTTCTCGTAGTAAAAAAGCCTTTTGGCATGGAATCTCAGCGTGGAAAAAGCTTTGCGATGGATCAAGAAAGTCTTCTTCGCGGTTATTTGTCCTCAAAAACAAAGACAGATAACCCATATCTGGCTGTCGTACACAGATTAGATCGTCCTGTAGCCGGTGTGATGGTCTACGCAAAGACAAAAAAGGCTGCAGCAGATTTAAGTGCACAGCTGCAGACAGAAAATTTTTCAAAAAAATATGAAGCTGTCGTAAGTGGAATAGTGCCAGCATGTGAGGGCAGGCTGGAGGATTATTTAACGGCAGATAAGCGAACAGGTACAACATCAGTATCAAGTAAGGCAGATCCATTGGCAAAAAAAGCCGTTTTAACATGGAAAGAGATTGCAAGAGAAGAAGTGAAATCAGGTGAGATATTATTACCTTATGCAAGCAATCCTTCACCAGAGGGTGGGTGGCATTTTTTGTCTATTGTGCTTGAGACGGGGCGTCATCACCAGATTCGTGCACAGCTTTCTCATGCTGGTATGCCTATTGCAGCAGATGTGCGTTATTGCGGTGCAAAGGTGCATGGACCACGCGGTGCAATCGCTTTATGTGCAGCACAATTGTCATTTCGACATCCGATAACAGGAAAATACTTGACATTTTCCTGGAATGATGATACCAATATAACAGCAGTTAATGGAAGGTGATCAGACATAACTGCGGTCAGACTAATTGTTGAGGAGATACGATTATGAAGAAGGTTGTAAAGTTTGGCGGAAGCTCTCTGGCCAGCGCAGAACAGTTCACAAAGGTAAAAGACATCATTTGCAGCGACATCGACAGACGTTATGTGGTTCCATCTGCACCGGGAAAGCGTTTTTCTGGTGACACTAAAGTAACTGATATGCTCTATACATGTTATGCAGCTGCAGAGCAGGACGAAGATTTTTCTGATAAGCTTGCTAAAATTCAGGCAAGATACAATGAAATCATTAACGGTCTTGGACTAACCCTTTCACTTGACACGCAGTTTGAGGAGATTGCGTCAAAGTTTGCAGCAAAAGCTGGAAAGGAATACGCAGCCTCCCGTGGTGAATACTTAAATGGTATTATTATGGCAAACTATCTTGGATATGAGTTTGTAGATGCAGCAGAGGTTATTCGTTTTAATCATGATGGTTCCTTTAATGCAGCTGTCACAAACAAGATTATGACTAAGCGTCTTGAGAAAGTAGAGCGTGCCGTAATTCCGGGATTTTTTGGCGCAGAGGAGGATGGCACCATTAGAACATTCTCAAGAGGCGGTTCTGATATTACCGGTTCTATCGTTGCAAGAGCCGTAAATGCTAATCTGTATGAGAACTGGACTGATGTTTCAGGATGTATGATCGCAGATCCGCGTATCATTAGAAATCCGGAGCCAATTACAACAATCACTTATAAGGAGCTTCGTGAGCTTTCTTACATGGGAGCTTCCGTTCTTCATGAGGATGCAATATTCCCAGTACGTCAGGCAGGTATTCCGATCAATATCAAAAATACAAATTCACCGGAAGACAAGGGAACCATGATTGTGGAAAAGACATGTCATGTGCCGAAGTATACAATTACTGGTATTGCAGGAAAGAAGGACTTTGTGGCAATCAATATCGAGAAAGATATGATGAATGCAGAGATCGGCTTTGGAAGAAAGGTACTGGAAGCTTTTGAAAAATATGGTATTTCCTTCGAGCATATGCCAAGTGGTGTTGATACCATGACTGTTATTGTACATCAGAGCGAGTTTGAGGAAAAAGAGCAGAAGGTATTGACAGAAATCAAGCATCTGGTTCACCCGGATGTGCTTGACCTTGAACCGGATATCGCTCTTATTGCAATTGTAGGACGTGGTATGAGAGAGGCAAGAGGAACAGCAGGACGCATCTTCTCAGCGTTAGCTCATGCAAAGGTAAATGTAAAGATGATTGATCAGGGTTCTAGCGAGATCAACATCATCGTTGGTGTAAAAAATTCCGAGTTTGAGACAGCAATCAAAGCAATTTATGATATTTTTGTAGTTTCTCAACTCTAAATTGGTTGACAAATCAAATTTTGTTTTGTAAGATAGAACCATTCAGATTATAAATCTGCATGGTGCAATGAAGAAGAATAGTACTTTCAGGCGATTTCACAGAGAGTATGCGGTTGGTGAGAGCATACAAATGCGCGGGAACGAACCTACTTTGGAGCATTCCAGGAAACTGGACGCAGCCAAGCGTTACAGGCATAAAAAAGAGAAAACCGCATGGTTTTAATAAGGGTGGTACCGCCGAAGCAAAGAATGATTTGGTCCCTTGTCAGTAAAAATTGCTGACAGGGGACTTTCCTATTATCCACCCGAATCAAAAATGGAGGTTAACATGGCAAAGGAAAAGAAATTAGTAGAAGCAATCACTTCAATGAATGAAGATTTTGCACAGTGGTATACAGACGTTGTAAAGAAAGCTGAGCTGTGTGATTATACAAGCGTAAAGGGATTTATGGCAATCAAGCCATATGGTTATGCAATCTGGGAGAATATCCAGCATGAACTTGACAGACGTTTTAAGGCAACTGGTGTACAGAACGTGGCAATGCCAATGTTTATTCCGGAGAGTCTTCTTGACAAGGAAAAGGATCATGTAGAAGGCTTTGCACCAGAGGTAGCTTGGGTCACTCACGGTGGACTGACCGAGCTGCCAGAGCGTATGTGTGTACGTCCAACTTCTGAGACATTATTCTGTGATTTTTATTCCAGAGACATTCATTCTTATCGTGATCTGCCGCGTGTATATAATCAGTGGTGTTCAGTTGTTCGTTGGGAGAAGGAGACTCGTCCATTCTTAAGAACAAGAGAGTTTTTATGGCAGGAAGGTCATACTGCTCATGCAACTGCAGAGGAGGCCGAAGAAAGAACAATCCAGATGTTAAATGTTTACGCTGATTTCTGTGAGGAAATACTGGCTATTCCTGTTCTTAAGGGTGTTAAGACTGATAAGGAGAAGTTTGCAGGTGCTGTATCTACTTATACCATCGAGGCGCTTATGCATGATGGAAAGGCTTTACAGTCTGGAACAAGCCATAACTTTGGAGACGGCTTTGCAAAGGCATTTGATGTAACCTTTGCAGATAAGGATAATAAGATTAAGCATGTTTACCAGACTTCATGGGGTATGACAACACGTATCATCGGTGCGTTAATCATGGTTCACGGAGATGACAGCGGTCTTGTTCTTCCGCCAAGAATTGCTCCGACTCAGGTAACAGTTATTCCGATTGCAGCTCATAAGGAAGGTGTTATGGATAAGGCATATGCACTTAAGGAAGAGTTAGCAAAGAACTTCAGAACAACTATCGATGATTCTGATAAGGGACCAGGCTTTAAATTTGCAGAGGCAGAGATGCGTGGTATTCCGGTTCGTATCGAGGTAGGTCCGAAGGATATCGAGGCAGGACAGGCAGTAATTGTTCGCCGTGACACAAGAGAAAAGATCACCGTAAGCTTTGAGGAACTGTCAGCGAAGGTAGGTGAGATTCTTGAGACTATGCAAAAGGAAATGCTTGAGAGAGCAAGAGCACATAGAGATGCTCACACCTATACAGCAACAAATTATGAAGAGTTTAAGGATATTCTTGCAAATAAGCCAGGTTTTGTAAAGGCTATGTGGTGCGGTGACCGCGCATGTGAGGATAAGGTAAAGGAAGAGCTGTCAGCAACAAGCCGCTGCATGCCGTTTGAGCAGGAAGAGCTTTCTGACGTATGTGTATGCTGCGGAAAGAAAGCAAAGAAAATGGTTGTATGGGGCAAAGCATATTAATTTGTAACTATTCAGAGCCATGCAAAATTGCTTTCTGTGAATGCTTGCATTCAGACAGAATAGCAATTTTATATGGCGAGATAACCACATGAGCAAAATAGAAGCATCGAAGATGCGATTTTGCGAATGGGGTTCTGAGTAGTTACTTTAATTGTGAAAAAAAATATAGAAGATACAGTAAAGATGTGTTACTATAGTATCATGCCAACGGGGGCAACAAGTTTGCCCCCACTGTCAAAATAGTAGGTTAGTAAACTAAAACATGAGTTAGCCGCCAGATAGCAGAGTAATCAGTTGGAAAGGAAACATCAGTATGTCGAAATATTCAAAGGAAGATATTTTACGCATGGTAGATGAGGAGGACGTTGGATTTATACGTCTGCAGTTTACAGATGTGTTTGGAACCGTAAAGAATATTGCAGTTACAGCAGGACAGCTAGAGCAGGCACTTAATAATGAATGTTCATTTGATGGCTCTGGCATTGACGGATTTGTGCGAATCGAAGAGGATGACATGTACTTGTATCCAGATTTGGATTCGTTTGAGATCTTTCCATGGAGACCTCAGACAGGCAAGGTTGCCCGTCTGATTTGTGATATCCATAAGTGTGATGGAACGCCATTTGAGGGGGATAGCCGTTATATATTAAAGCGGGTTATACGTGAGGCAGCCAAGATGGGAATTTATCCTTATATTGCCCCAGAATGTGAATTTTGTCTGTTTCCATATGATACAGACGGAGAGGTGATGCTGCAGACGCAGGGACATGGATCTTATTTTGATGTTGCACCGCTTGATACAGGTGAGAATGTCAGAAGAGATATTATTCTTGCACTTGAGGATATGGGAATTGATGTCAGAAGTTCCTATCATGAGCATTCACCTTATCAGCATGAGATTGATTTGCAGCCAGTGAATGCGCTTGCAGCAGCCGATAATATAGTGACATTTCGCATGACATGCAAAACTATTGCCAGCCGTCATGGACTGCATGCAACATTTATGCCAAAGCCGATGAATGACTCAGATGGCTGCGGTATGCATCTTAAGATGACGCTTATGGATTTAGAAGGCAATAACATTTTGTCCGATCCAGCTGATTCATATGGACTTAGTGAGCTTGGCTATCATTTTATGGCAGGTATCATGGCACATGTAAGAGGATTGACAGCAGTAACAAATCCGCTTGTAAATTCCTATAAGCGCATTGTTCCGGGAAATGAAGCACCGGCCTATATTGTATGGTCATCAGGCAATCGCTCACCATTAATCAGCGTTCCAAGAACATCTGCAAAGGATATGCATATTGAGCTTAGAAACCCTGACCCTTGTGTAAATTCCTATCTGGCATTTGCTGGTATCATTGCAGCAGGTCTTGAAGGAATTAAAAAGGGCTTAATGCCACAGGCAGCAACAGAATTAAATATTTATCGCCTCAGTGAAGAAGAGTGTGAGAAGCTGAATTTAAAGCGTCTGCCAAAGAGTTTATCAGAGGCAGTGGAGGAAATGGAAAATGATCCTCTTGTTATGAAGACGCTTGGCGAGTATATTTCCGGCAAATATGTTCGTGCAAAAAGGCGTGAGGTAAGTCAGTATCAGGCTTATGTAACTGATTGGGAAACCCGGCAGTATCTAAACAAGTATTAAGTGTAAATATTTTGATGTAACAGATACTGCAGCACGAAAATGTTATGTGTAAAAGGGGGAATCTCAGTGACAAATGTGATAGTGGCATTTCCCAAGCCGGAGGATGCAAAAAGTATCCGAAATATTTTAGTGAAAAATGGATTCCCCGTTGTTGCTGTCTGTACCTCGGGTGCTCAGACACTTCAATATGCCGATGATCTGCATAATGGAGTAGTTGTGTGCGGATACCGATTGACCGACATGATCTATAGTCAGCTTAGGGAGGATTTGTCGGAACAATTTGATATGCTGCTTCTTGCTTCAAGGCGGTTTACAAGTGAGGTAGATGATAAAAGGATTAGATGCGTAGCTATGCCGCTTAAGGTGCATGAGCTGCTTGCAAGTGTTGATGCGGCTGTAGAAGAAAGTGAGCTGCGAAAGAAAAAAGCACGTCAGCAGCCAAAACAGCGAAATGTGTTTGATAAGCAGCAGATTATGCTTGCAAAGGATCTTTTGATGAAGCAAAAGGGCATGACAGAGGAAGAAGCACATCGTTATCTGCAAAAAAGCAGTATGGCAAACGGGGTAAATATGATAGAGACAGCCCAGATGGTACTTTCCATATTGGGGAAAAATGTATAAGCCGTAACGGCGGAAAGAGGAGAAGAATGGCAAGAGTAAATGAAAATTATCTGAAGCTTCCGGGAAGCTATCTGTTTTCAAAAATTGGAAAGAAAGTAGCTGCTTACAGTGCAGCAAATCCAGATAAGAAGATTATCCGTTTAGGAATTGGTGATGTAACACAGCCAATTGCACCATCTATTATCGAAGCTACACATAAGGCAGTAGAGGAGATGGGTCATGCAGAGACTTTTCACGGCTATGCACCAGATCTTGGATATGAGTTTCTTCGCAGCGCCATTGCAAAGGAATATAAGGACAGAGGCTGCCATGTAGACATCGACGAAGTATTTGTTTCTGACGGTGCGAAGTGTGATTGCGGAAATATTCAGGAAATCTTTGCGGCAGACAGTGTTATTGCTGTATGTGACCCTGTTTACCCTGTATATGTTGACAGTAATGTTATGGCAGGACGCACTGGCGTTTACGATCCAAAGACCGAGACATGGAGCAATGTTATTTACATGCCGTGTACACAGGAAAACAATTTCACGCCGGCACTGCCAGAAAAGACACCAGATCTGATTTATCTTTGCTATCCGAATAACCCAACAGGAAGTGTTATCACAAAGGATGAGCTTCAGAAGTGGGTTGACTATGCAAATGAGAAGGGTTCAGTTATCATCTACGACGCAGCCTATGAAGCTTACATTTCAGAAGAAAATATTCCACATTCCATCTATGAGTGTGAAGGTGCAAGAACATGTGCAATTGAGCTTAGAAGCTTTTCTAAGAATGCCGGATTTACAGGAATGCGTCTTGGCTTTACTGTAATCCCGAAGGAATTGATGTGTGATGGTGTTGCACTTAATCCATTGTGGGCAAGACGTCATGGAACTAAGTACAACGGTGCTCCGTATATCATTCAGCGTGCAGGAGAGGCAGTTTACACTCCTCAGGGACAGGCTGAGCTTAAGGCACAGATTGATTATTACATGAATAACGCAAAAATGATCTTAACAGGTTTAAAGAGCGCAGGCTACAGCGTATCAGGAGGCGTAAATGCACCATACATTTGGTTAAAGACACCAGACGGCATGACAAGCTGGCAGTTCTTTGATTACCTGCTTGAGACTGTCAATATCGTAGGTACACCAGGATCAGGCTTTGGACCAAGCGGAGAGGGATACTTCCGTCTGACTGCATTTGGAAGTGCCGAGAATACTAAAGAGGCAATTGAGAGAATTGTAAAGATGTGATTTAACAGTTCACACGTCATGGCAGATTCATGAAATCCCATGCTTGCATGAGGATTTTGTGAATCAACATGACGAGGTGGACGCCCGTTCATGAACAAAACAAAGCTGCGCGCGTACTTTGTTCGCGCTTTGCAGCGGCGCACAGAATGTGCGGTTTTGTGAATGGCGTCCGTGGACTGTTAAAAATTAGAAAGAGGAAGGGCTGCTTTGTATGGAAGAATATCGTGTAAAAAAAGTAAACGAAATCAAACAGACAAGCATTACAGTTCATGTGCCCGGATCAAAAAGTATTACAAACAGGGCGCTGCTTTTAGCAGCGCTCGCAAAAGGAGAGAGTGCGCTTTCGGGCGTGCTCTTTTCTGATGATTCGAGACATTTTTTGGACTGTGTGCAAAAGCTTGGAATAGAAACAAAGGTAGAAGAGGATAACTGTAATGTTACTGTAAATGGTCATGGAGGACAGGTACCGGCAAAAGATGCCGCTATATATGTCGGAAGCGCCGGAACAGCAGCGCGCTTTTTAGCAGCATTTCTGGGGCTGTCAGAGGGAACTCACTATATGGATGCATCTGCACAGATGAGAAAGCGCCCTATGGGACCCCTTTTAAAGACGCTGACTGGCATCGGAGCATCATTTTTGTTTGAGGGACAGGATGGTCATTTTCCGTTTGAAGTGACAGGTGCAGGGCTGCTTATTGATGATAGTGACAATGAGAAAAAGCGTATTGATGTCAGCGTTAATATTAATGACAGCAGCCAGTTTTTAAGTGCACTGCTTATCTCACTTGGCGCATATGCAGGAGAGTCTGTAATTAGGGTAGAGGGAACTCATGGCATGGCTTATATCGACATGACGGTGCGTATGATGGAGCAGTTTGGAATAAAGGTACAGTCTGAGAATGGTGTGTACAAAATTGCTAAGCAGGGCGGTTATCAGGCAAAGAAGTATGATATAGAGCCAGATGTATCTGCTGCATGTTATTTTTATGCCATGGCAGCACTTCTTGGCATATCAGTTACAGTTTCTGGTGTGCATGAAGAATCACTGCAGGGAGATGTTGAATTTGTTCATATTCTTGAAAAAATGGGCTGTATCTGTGAAGATACACCAGAGGGAATCTGTGTGAGCAAACCAGCAAACGGTATCTTAAAAGGTGTGGATGTAAATATGCACAGCTGCTCAGATCAGGCTATTACATTGGCGGCAATTGCACCATTTGCTGATACACCGACTACCATACGTGGAATCGCGCATATCCGCTTACAGGAAAGCAATCGCATAGCGGCAATATGTACAGAGCTAACACGCATGGATATTCGCTGCGAGGAAGGCGAAGATAGTATCACGATATGGCCAGGAACGCCAAAGCCGGCACTGATCCAGACTTATGACGATCACCGCATGGCAATGGGCTTTAGCCTTGTAGGACTGCGCGCAGAGGGAATAGTCATCAACGATCCGATGTGCTGTAAAAAGACATTCGAGCATTATTTTGATGTGCTTGATGAGATTGTTGAAAAAATACAGATGTGAAACACATTGATATGAAAAAAGTTAATTAGTTTATCCGCGAACTGTAACAAAAACCGCCCATAGTTGATTCTATGGGCGGTAAATTTTTTTAGAAAGTAGATTATGGTCTGTTATGAAGATCAATATATTCCTTTTGTGTGCTAAGTGGCTTGTAAGCAGGACGTATGATCTTATCTCCAGTGATCAGCTCTTCCATGCGGTGTGCACTCCAACCAACAATACGTGCCATTGCAAAAAGCGGTGTAAACAGCTCCTCTGGGATGCCGAGCATACTATAAACAAAGCCACTGTAGAAGTCTACATTTGCGCATACGCCTTTGTAGATTGTGCGGCGCTTTGAAATTAAATCAACAGCAAGCTGCTCTACATTGGAATAAAGCTGATAATCATCCATGAGTCCTTTTTCTTCTGCAAGATCCTTGACAAAACCCTTAAAAATCTGTGCTCTTGGGTCAGAAACAGAGTAGACAGCATGTCCCATACCATAGATCAGACCCTTCTTATCAAAGGCTTCTTTGTTTAAAAGCTGACTTAAATAGAATACGATTTCATCTACATCTGATGTATCTTTTACATGCTTTTTAAGATCTTTCATCATCTGCTGAACCTTGATGTTGGCACCACCATGCTTTGGACCTTTAAGAGAACAAAGTGCAGCAGCCATAACGGAGTATGTGTCGGAGCCAGAAGAAGTGACAACGCGTGTGGTAAAGGTGGAGTTATTTCCGCCGCCATGCTCCATGTGAAGGACAAGTGCAATATCAAGAACAAGTGCTTCCAATTTTGTAAATTTCTTATCAGGACGAAGCATGCGAAGAATATTTTCAGCCGTAGACAAGGACATGTCAGGTCTGTGGATGTAAAGACTCTTATTTCTTTCATAATGAGAATACGCACGATAGCCGTAGACAGCTAGCATTGGAAATTCACTGATCAGCATCAAACACTGACGAAGTACATTGGAGAGACTGGTGTCATTAAGTGTATCGTCATAGCTTCCAAGTGTAAGAACACTTCGCGTCATGGAATTCATAATATCCTTTCCAGAAGCTTTCATAATAACATCGCGCACAAAATTAGTTGGGAGTCTGCGTAAGGAAGCGAGAAGCTCAGTAAATTCTGCCAGTTCTTTTTCATCAGGAAGTTTGGAGAATAGAAGGAGATAGGTGGTTTCTTCAAAGCCAAAACGTTTTTCTCGTACAAAGCCATTGACAAGATCGTTGATATTATAACCACGGTAGGAAAGTTTTCCTTCCTGAGGATGCTTGTTGCCTTGTTCGTCAAACCAGTAAGCAGATACGTCTGAAATATTAGTAAGTCCAGCGACAACACCGTTGCCAGCCTTATCACGAAGTCCACGTTTTACACCATAAGTATCAAAAAGAGTGGGATCCATTGCGGCATTTTCCAGACACTGTGGAATCATAGATTCAGAAAAAGAAGCTGCTTGTTTTGTTAATGCATTCATAGGTGAGACCTGCCTTTCTGCCGCGGCGGCGGCGCGTATGCGATTATTATAACGATAAAAAAGACACTTGTCAAAGGAATTGTCCCAGATAAGTGTCTTTTTATGTTAATTTTACATCATTTAAATGATTTTTTAATTTTTTTTATTTATTTCTTCCGCAGCAGTACTTATATTTTTTACCGCTTCCACAAGGACACGGATCGTTACGGCCGATCTTCTTATCCTTTACGATGGTAGTAGAAGACTTCTGTTCTTTGTAAAGCTCCTTGCGGCGCTCTGGAGTAAGAAGTGCATCCCACTGAGGAAGGGTATAAAGCCATTCAGCCTTTGCACCAACCATGTTGTAGTACAGCTTTTCTTTATCATAATCTAAAGAGAGCTCAGTTGTCTCATCCATTGTTTCGATTGGGTTTGGCTGCTTCAAACTGTCATTGATGCCATCTAAAATACCAACCATAACCATCTTGTCAATGCCGTATTTTTCAGCCAGCTGCGGGATGGTTCCGGTTACGACTTCGTTATCGGCAAGAAGAGACTCATAAAATCCCTTCTCAATTACAAAATAATGATTCCAGAACTGATTGTACTGTTCCTGAGTCATGTTCTCGTTGTAGGCACTGCCTCTCCACTGCTCAAGTAATGTCATAATAATCCTCCAATTTTTACCGTATTGCACAGGTGCACCAAAAAGGGCACACACAGTCAGTATAGCAGAAAACGTAGATTTTGCAAGGGGTTTGTTTACAATTCACAAGCCAAACAAAAGCATTTTGACGCCTTTTATTAAAGCTGTTTGAGAGACTGCAGTGCATGTTTTGCGAGAATCAGAGTAAAGTGCTCTTTATAGTAACTCTCAGTGCCTGCATTACAGTGGATGCTTTCTGCATGTTCTGACAAAATATTGCATACTTTATTGAATGTTTGAGGAGAGTGATCACCCTTGTGCAGGACAAGATAGTAGCGGTTATGCTGTGGATCCTTATATAAAGAATTGTCAGCATCATATGCACTCTGCAGTGCACGGGATGCGCGGCAGACATCATCAATAGACAAGAATGCATAAACACGGAAGAAATCTGGCTCACTTATATAGGCTGGATCAGTAGGTTCATCATCGAGCTGAGCCTGTTGTTCACATAGGCGTTTAAATTCCTCAATAATTTCATCTGCCTTGGTGTCTCCAAAGGCTGCCTCAATGTCTGCAAAGTCACCAGAGAAATCGTCGTCATCAATTGCTGGTGAAAATTTGGAAAAACGAGTATCAATTTCATCTGGATCTTCAACCTTCGTTATGACAAGAACGAGGTTATCGCCAGACATAGGAACGGCCTCAATCATAAGCGGCATGTTTTCCGCATGGAAATTAAATTCTCTTGAAGCCTGAGAAAGCATTTCCTGAAATAGAGAACGTGCCTTTTCAGAGCCATAGGCAAGTTCGCCAATATTTATATGATGGTTTTGCAGATCAGCCTGTGTTAACGTGCAGCGAATCTGCTTGTCACTTATTTTTTCAATGCGCATTCACTCACATCCTTCCTAATTCAAAATAAAAGGTGTCATGCGTGATTTTTTGCGACACCTCATTAACATGATACACCTATTTTGCACATAATTCAAGAAAAATTTATCGCACGGTAGACTTTATCTAGGGAGCAAGTTGCAGTTCACGCCAGTCAAATATTTACAGCCAAGCCCGAAGGTGAATGGATTTCACGAGGCGGACACTTGAAGCAGGTCTTTCAAAGTAATGTATAATAAGAAAGAACATAAAAGGAACCTGCGGAGTTTGGTCCGCCGACGAAACCATTGCACCGTAGGGCTTTCGTAAAATTACGCGCGAACTGTACGTAATTTTTAAGGAATATTTACAATATGTAGTTTTTTCTTAAAAAAGCGTGAAGATAATTGATTTATTTCGAATTTTAGTATAAGCTGAGAGTAACGGCAGGAAAGCGAGTACCTGCTGTTTGCTGAAAAATGGAACGCACAGACTGGCAGAGTGACAAAGCCCTTGAAAGGGAGGCAATTACGCATAAGACTCAGCACATGACGGCGAACACGGTATATGAATTACATCACACAGATTCGTATAAGAATCATACACATCAGGAAAAGCTGGATGAGAGACAGTTTTCTGGCGTGTTGTCCACTTCAGCAGACAAAAGAGAACGTAAGCCATGTTAAAATAACAAAAGAAACGAGAAAGGCAGATAGGAAATAAACAGCAGGCAGCTGCAGCACCGAACCTCTTATCTGCCTTTGCCACAAACAGAAAAGGAAAAACTTATGGGTGATGAAAAAAATTCTGAAAAGGATTTTGAGAAGGAAAAAAAGAAAAAAATAGAAAAGGAACCAGAAAAACAGACGAAAAAGGCGCCAAAACCGAAAAAAAGGAAGAAAAAAGGAAAAGCAGGATTTTTATTTATACTTCTGATTTTATTGGCAGTGATTGGAGCAGGTGTGTATCTTTTGATTCCGTCAAAGAATCGAGTAAGCCATAATCAATATTTTGGTCTTGAGGATGACAATCAGTATGGACTTATTGTAAATTCCGAGATTGTTGATATTACGAATGGTGCACCGTTTGAGGAAAATGGTGTATGGTATCTTCCGTTTTCTACGCTTTACTATGAGATTAGCGATGCCTTTTATTATGACGGTCTGGCATTATTATATACAGATCCGCTCCAAACATATTCTGCAGCACCGGGAGAAAGCTTTTATACTGATTCAGATGGAATTAAGTATACACTGACATATCAGCCGTGCTATTTTAAAGATGGAAGCTTATGTATTGCGCTTGATTATCTTAAGCTGATGGACTACTCTTATTATACAGTTGACGATACGATGAAGTCCATCTGGGTATTTAATGACTGGAGCGAGCAGCCGCGCGCATCTTTACTGAAAGATACAAAGGCGCGTACACAGGCCGGTATCAAGAATGATATTGTGGCTTCACTGGCTACTGACGATGTTGTTACTGTATTAGAGCAGGGAGCATCCTGGAGTCGCGTACAGACACAGACTGGTCTGGTTGGATATGTGCAGAATAAGATGCTTGGTGAGATTAAGGAGGAGGCAAAGGCTGTTCCAGATGGAAGACCTCTGCCAAAGTATACGAATATCGCAATGGATGAGATGGTTGTGATGGGATGGCATCAAGTATTTAGTGAATCGGGATATAGTCAGCTTGATGATATAATCTCGACAGCAAAGGGCATGAATGTAATTTGTCCAACCTGGTTTACTATTAAGGATAATGATGGAAATATTCAAAATCTGGGTGAAAAGAAATATGTAACAAAAGCGCATAAGGCAGGCCTTCAGGTATGGGTTATGCTTGATGATATTAATATTTCAACAGATGGCCTTCAGGTTTTTGGAACAACTTCACACAGGAAAACATTGATTACAGCTGTGATTGACGCGGTGAAGGAGCTTGGAGCGGATGGCATTAATCTGGATGTGGAAACCATTAAATCTGATGTGGGACCTTCTTACATACAGTTTATCCGTGAACTGTCTGCTGCCTGTCGTAAGGAAAAGCTTGTTCTTTCGGTAGATAATTATTCACCAATGCCGCACACAGCATTTTATGACAGAACACAGCAGGGGCAGGTTGTCGATTATGTTGTTGTCATGGCATATGATGAGCATTATGTAAAAGGACCAGAAGCAGGAAGCACATCTTCTCTTGCATTTGTAAAGCAGTCGGCAGAGCGCACTATAGCCGAGGTACCAAAGGAAAAGGTGATTGTAGGTCTTCCATTTTACAGCAGACTGTGGTGTGAGACACCAGCGGAGAGTGAGTCTGATAAGACTGATAATTCGCAGGTTTTTGTTGATAACAGCGATGGTGCATATGATTCTAAGAACAACAAATATCTGTTAAGCAGCAAAGGTGTCAGCATGGAGGGCGAGAATAACATAATTCGTGAGCATGATCTGAGTCTGACATGGCTTGATGATGTCGGTCAGTTTTACACTGAGTATGAGGAGAATGGTTCGTGGTATCGCCTTTGGGTCGAAGATGAAAATTCCATGGATTTAAAGATGCAGGCGGCATGCTCATATGAGCCGGGAGGCGTTGCATTCTTTAAATTAAATATGGAAAATAAGGAAACGTGGAGCATTATTCGAAAATATACAGATAAGTGATGAATAAGCCATAAGATAAAACGTTCAGGTCAGCAATATATGACCTGAACGTTTTTGTCTTAAGAAGCATTGCAAAATATGGATAAGTATATGGGTAATGTCAATATACTAGAAAAGAGAATGATAAAATATGAGGTCAGTGTGAAACAGACAGCAAAATTTATAATGATGCTTTTGATTCTTTCGCTGGCATATGTAATGCCGGCAGCCACCACAAAAAAGATACAGCAGGTATCTACAGTCCCACAAAAAACAGTAACGGTGATTCTTGATGCCGGACATGGGGCAGATGATTCAGGTAAGGTTGGAATAAACCAGGTGCTTGAAAAAGATATTAATTTGGAGATTGCAAAGTATGTAAAAGAGTTTCTTGAAAATGAAGGAATTAATGTAGTCATGACAAGGGAAGATGACAGTCCACTGTATCAGTCATCAGAACGCAATAAAAAACTTGCAGATATGAAAAAGCGTATTCAGATCATGGTTGACTGTGATGCAGATATAGCAGTGAGCATTCACCAGAATAGTTATACACAGGAATCAGTCAAAGGACCACAGGTGTTTTATTATAAAGATTCAGCAGAAGGAAAAAAGCTTGCTGCAAGTATACAGGAAGCTTTTGATCTTGTAATTGGAGATGAAAATACAAGAACAATAAAGCCAAACGGAGAATATTATCTGCTTGTCCATTCGCCAATGCCTCTTGTGATATGTGAGTGTGGCTTTTTAAGCAATTGGGAGGAAGCAAAGCTTCTTGCAACGCCAGCCTATCAAAAGTCAATAGCAAAAGCAATAGGGCAGGGAATATTAGAATACCTTGCGAATGAAAAGATATTATGATAATATGATACCAGGGTCAAAAGCTCCAAAAGCCGTTCGTGCTTGCACGATTAGGTT